>SKEG01000141.1_pt1 | contig 84981 bp, 71 predicted proteins | sample 4826631 | NCBI WGS metagenome assembly SKEG01 (sample SAMN11008815, study PRJNA524170) | human gut metagenome | biome: Human fecal sample; material: Feces; isolation source: fecal sample from pouch patient p26, p34, p50 | host: Homo sapiens | place: Israel: Tel-Aviv | collected 2016-11-02
CTAAGATCGGTACAGCAATCGCATGGATCTTTGCACCTCTTGGCTGGACAAAAGCCGGCGAAGGATGGAAGATGGCAGTTGCAGCTGTTACAGGTCTGATCGCAAAAGAGAATGTAGTAGCTACATTTGGTATGCTTTATGGATTCGCAGAAGTTGCAGAAGACGGTGCTGAGATCTGGGGTAACCTGGCAGCAGCCATGACACCGATCGCAGCTTACGGCTTCCTGGTATTCAACCTTCTTTGTGCTCCTTGCTTCGCAGCTATGGGTGCGATCAAGAGAGAGATGAACAATACAAAATGGTTTTTATTTGCAATCGGATATCAGTGTGGACTTGCATATCTTGTGTCTCTGTGTATCTATCAGATCGGTACACTGGTTACAGGCGGTGGTTTCGGTATCTGGACAGTGGTTGCATTCGCAATAATCATCGGATTTTTATATCTGCTGTTCAGACCTTATAAGGAAAGCAACAGCCTTAATGTAAATGTAAAGGGTATGGCAAAAGCCAGATAAAACAGTAATAAGATCAGAGCCTGCGCCCATCTGGCGGTGCGGGTTCTGATAAACAGAATTGCAACTGTTTCATATCTTTTGCATCGCGAAGCATGTCGCTGCGAACGGAGTGAACAGTAACACTCAGTATCTTCACAGTTAGTGGACTGCTGATTATCAGATTGCAGTATAGTGATTATATGTGTATGATAATGATATAAAGCAGGAGGTGTCGTTTATGGGAACATTGATTGTAGGAGCGATTTTGGTTTTAATTGTCGGACTGATCATAAAAGGAATCGTCAGAGACAAAAAAAGTGGCAAGTCATCATGTGGCGGAGACTGCAGCCACTGCAAAGGGTGCCATTGAGAATCAGGCATATTACTGAAACCTGATGCCAAACAGCAGCCATATGTCAGGAAACAGAAATTAACAAGCGGAAGGATGATGTGATTTTGGGAGCAGCAGCATTACAGAGACAGGAAAATTGTAAAGAGCCCAATTACCAGAGAACCCGAATGCAGAAAGATGTTGTAATCCAGGAATTAAAGAAGCGAGGATGCAGGATTACCAAACAGAGAAGAATGCTGTTGGAAGTCATTCTTGAAAATGAGTGTTCCTGCTGTAAAGAAATCTATTACAATGCATCCCGCCTGGATCCGGGCATCGGATCAGCTACGGTGTACCGTATGGTAAACCTTTTGGAAGAAATTGGTGCGATCAGCAGAAGAAATATGTATAAAATCGTGAGAAATCCGGATTGTAAAGATGAAAGTGTATGCACCATCGAGCTGGATGATAATACAGTCCAGAAATTATCAAAAGACAGTTTTAACAATGTAGTTCTGACAGGACTGAAGGCCTGTGGATACATTGACAAACAGGAAATTGAGCGGATGTTCGTAAATTCCTGTGATTTTAAACATTGAAAACAAGTAAAAATTTAAATAGAGAACGAACTGATGACCGCCGGGAAATACTGAAGAGTATAATTTCCGGTGGCTTTCTTATATTTCTTCAGTTTTTTACGCTCTTTTGGCAATACGGTTTCCGGTAACCATCTTAACATGTTTGAAATGAGAACATTTCTCAATAACAAAAAAAAAGTAGAAATACAGAAATTTTGGCTGTATAATACATGAAATATAAATAAGCTGATGTCGCAATAATGCGTTTGCCCATCATATTTATCTGAAAACAGTTCATAACTGTTCAGCACCGAAAGGATGCTGAGCGGTTACAATAAATTAAAAATCACAACAGGAGGATACATCAATGATTAAATTTGACGGTAAAAAAACAGGAATCTTTGCAGCAGGAGTAGCTTTCGGTACAGCAGGTATCAAGATTCTTACAAGTAAAGATGCAAAGAAATTATACACAAACTGCACAGCAGCCGTTTTACGTGCAAAGGCATGTGTAATGAAAACAGCTTCCGCAATTCAGGAGAATGCTGAGGATATTTATGCAGAAGCACAGCAGATCAACGAAGACAGAGCAGCAGCTGAGGAAGTGGTAGAAGATACAGCTGACGAAGCAGCAGAAGAAACAGAAGAGACAACAGATTTCAAAGAAGAGACAGAAGAAACAGAAGAAGGCAGCGAGGAATAATGAAATTTGCTATTAAGCATGAAATAAAAGGACGAATTCGTATCCACCTTGCGCAGAAACACATGACCTACAGACAGGCGGATATTCTGCAGTGTTATCTGGAGAAAGAGGCAAATATCAGCAAGGCATCGGTTTATGTAAGAACTCAGGATGTCGCTGTTGTCTATACCGGCAGCAGAGATGGGCTGATTCGTTTACTGAGCAGATTTTCCTATGAAACTGCTCAGGTATCTGAATCAGCACTTGAGAATTCCGGACGTGAATTAAATGAAACCTATAAAGAAAAACTGATCAACTCTGTGGTAATGCGTACATTAAATAAAATGTTTCTGCCATACCCGGTACGTGTAGCGATCACTACAGTAAAATCAGTGAAATACATTTATCATGGTGTACGTACTTTGATGAAGGGAAAACTGGAGGTACCTGTTCTGGATGCAGCAGCAATCGGTGTATCTATGCTCCGCGGTGACTTCAATACTGCAGGTTCCACCATGTTCCTGCTTGGAATCGGTGAGATCCTTGAGGAATGGACACATAAGAAATCCGTCAATGACCTTGCAAGAAGCATGTCTATCAATGCAGAGAAAGTATGGTTTGTAAACGAAGACGGACAGGAGGTTCTTATATCTGCTTCTTCTGTTAAAGCAGGTGATCTGATACGCGTACATATGGGCAATGTGATTCCGTTTGACGGAAATGTTACAGCAGGAGAAGCAATGGTCAATCAGACTTCTCTGACAGGTGAATCTGCACCTGTACGTAAAGCAGAAGGCAGCTTTGCCTATGCAGGAACTGTTCTGGAAGAGGGTGAACTCACTGTTAAGGTTAAAGAAGCAGCAGGTTCCAGCCGCTATGAGAAGATCGTCAACATGATCGAGGATTCTGAGAAGTTGAAGTCCTCTGTGGAAAGTAATGCAGAACATCTTGCAGACAGACTTGTACCATACACTCTTGCAGGTACAGGGATAACTTATCTGCTTACCAGAAACATGACGAAAACCCTTGCGGTACTTATGGTAGATTTCTCCTGCGCACTGAAGCTTGCCATGCCTGTTTCCGTATTATCCGCTATACGTGAGGCAAGTACTCACAGTATTACTGTAAAGGGCGGTAAATATATGGAAGCAATGGCTGATGCCACGACTATTGTATTTGACAAGACGGGTACACTTACAAAAGCAAAGCCTGTAGTTTCAGATGTGGTATCTTTCAGTGAAGAGCTGAGTTCAGATGAGCTTCTGCGTATTGCAGCATGTATGGAGGAACATTTCCCTCATTCCATGGCAAGAGCAGTTGTCAATGCAGCCAAAGAGAAACATCTTGTTCATGAGGAAATGCATTCAAAAGTAGAATATATCGTAGCTCATGGTATTTCTACAACTATTGAAGGCAAAAAGGCAGTGATCGGAAGCTGGCATTTCGTAATGGAAGATGAAAAGTGTGTAATTCCGGAAGGAATGGAAGACAGATTTGAACACCTGCCATTAGAATGTTCTCACCTGTATCTTGCAATCGAAGGAAAACTTGCAGCAGTTATCTGTGTAGAGGATCCGCTTCGTGAAGAGGCTGCAGATGCAGTACGTGAATTAAAAGAAGCCGGCATTACAAAAGTCGTAATGATGACCGGTGACAGTGAACGTACAGCAGCAGCTATTGCGAAACGTGTAGGCGTAGATGAATATTACTCCGAAGTTCTGCCGGAAGATAAGGCATCTTTTGTAGAGAAAGAAAAAGAACTGGGTCATAAAGTTATTATGATCGGTGATGGGATCAATGATTCTCTGGCACTTTCTTCTGCAAGTGTGGGAATTGCTATCAGTGATGGCGCAGCTATTGCACGTGAAATCGCAGATGTTACAATTTCTGCAGATAATCTCCATGAAATTGTTACGTTAAAGAGACTGAGTACAGCGCTGATGAAGCGTGTCCACAATAATTACAGAACTATTATCGGTATAAACGGTGGTCTGATCGCACTTGGAGTTACAGGTATCATTATGCCTACAACATCCGCACTGCTTCATAACATGTCAACACTGACTATCAGTTTAAGAAGTATGAGAAATCTTCTTCCAAAAGAAGAGGAAGCATAAAGATAACCATAAAAAACCATATCCGGGATTTCATGATAAAGCAACAGATGCTTAGTCTCTGAAAATCCGGGATATGGTTTTTATTATGTTTTTATTTATAGCAATCCTCTAAAATAATGCATCTTAATCCAGCCCATCAGAGTGTGAAATCCTGCGTCAGATATCTTTGCCGTGCGTCAGCACGCCTGCAGATATCTTCCTTGTCTTTCGCACGCTGCTGAACTGTCTTAAATGCATTATTTACGAGGATTGCTATAATTTTCATGCGTGCCTGCAATAGACTTCTTAATGGCAGAAAAACTCTCTGCGCTGATCGCATGCTCCATCTTACAGGCATCCTCGGCTGCAACCTTCGGATCAACTCCGATAGAAGTCAGCCATCCGGTCAGAAAGGTATGTCTTTCATAAATCTTATCTGCAATTTCCTGCCCGGTTTCCGTCAGATTGATAAATCCGTTCTCATCAATCGTAATGTAATTACTGGCTTTCAAATTCTTCATTGCAACACTGACACTCGGTTTTGAAAAAGATAGTTCATGCGCAATGTCGATAGAGCGGACATTACCGTTTCTTTTTTTGATCATAAGGATCGCTTCGAGATAATCTTCTCCTGATTCATGTATCGCCATATTGATACCCTCCTTTTTTCTTTCCGATATTGCTGCTGTGAACTGCTGTACGCAAACAGTACAGACAGTTATGTTCTGTCAAAGAGTATCCTATTTCTTTTTATGATTTTGATACCTGCCAGATAATAATATCCTGTTTTTTAAAACATTAAAGCAACACGTTAAACTATAATAACATGGATTATAACATAACTTTTGATTTCCGTAAAGAAATCTCCTCAAAACTATTGACAGAAGAGAAAATAATGCTATAATAAAATCAAACAAATGAACAAGTGCTCATATGTTAATATAAAAGAGATGAGCGGAAAGGGAAAATATTATGAAGAAAACTTATAAAATCGATGTAGACTGTGCAAATTGTGCTAACAAAATGGAGGAAGCTACCAGGAATACAGCCGGCGTTAAAGATGCAACAGTTAACTTCATGATGCTGAAGATGATCGTTGAATTCGAAGACGGACAGGATCCAAAAGCAGTTATGAAAGACGTATTAAAGAACTGCAAGAAGGTAGAAGACGACTGTGAGATCTATCTTTAATTCTGCGTTATCCGGAGAATGGACTGTTGCATAAAACGTATCCCGGCACTGAGCTTTTCGCCGGAAAGTTTTTTGCAGCGGTCCTGCTTTTATAAGAAGAGAGAGGTATTGATATGAACAAGAAGCAGAAGAAAATGCTGATCAGAATTATCATAGCAGCAGTGCTGATCGTGGTCTTTTCCTTACTGCCGGCAGAGGGATACCTGAGATTTGTTCTTTTTATGATCCCATATCTGGTCATCGGCTATGATATCCTGAAGAAAGCATTTAAGGGTATTTTAAATAAACAGGTGTTTGACGAGAACTTTCTGATGGCTGTAGCCACAGTAGGTGCAATTCTCCTTGGCGATTATTCCGAGGGTGTTGCAGTTATGCTTTTCTACCAGATTGGAGAACTTTTCCAGAGCTATGCAGTGGGAAAGAGCAGACGAAACATCAGTGAACTGATGGATATCCGTCCTGATTATGCGAACATAGAGAAAGACGGAACACTGGAACAGGTTGATCCTGATGAAGTTGAGATCGGAACCATTATTGTTGTTCAGCCGGGTGAAAAAGTACCGATCGATGGAGTGATCACCGAGGGAACTTCTACATTAAATACAAGTGCACTGACAGGTGAGAGTCTTCCGCGTGATGCAAAAGCAGGCGATGAAGTGATCAGTGGCTGTATCAATATGACAGGTCTGCTGAAGATCCGTACAACTAAGGAATTCGGTGAATCTACAGTATCCAAGATTCTTGAACTGGTAGAGAATTCCAGCTCCAGAAAGTCAAAATCTGAAAACTTTATTTCCAAATTTGCGAAATACTATACACCTGCAGTATGTTACGGAGCCCTTGCTCTTGCATTTATCCCGCCGATCGTACTTCTTATTATGGGAAAACCTGCCATGTGGGGAGACTGGATCTACAGAGCCCTTACCTTCCTTGTAATCAGCTGTCCATGTGCGTTGGTCATCAGCATCCCGCTAAGTTTCTTCGCAGGAATCGGTGGAGCCAGCAATCAGGGCATTCTGGTCAAGGGTTCCAACTATCTGGAAACACTGGCTCAGACAAAATATGTTGTATTTGACAAAACAGGTACTATGACTCAGGGTGTCTTCGAAGTAAGTGGTATTCATCACAATAAAATGCCTGATGAGAAATTGTTAGAATATGCAGCACTTGCAGAGTGTTCTTCTTCCCATCCCATCAGCAAGAGTCTGCAGAAAGCATACGGAAAACCAATCGACAGAAATCGTGTTACTGATATTGAAGAAATCAGTGGTAATGGTGTGATTGCCAAAGTTGACGGCATATCTGTAGCTGCCGGTAATACCAAATTAATGAACAGACTTGGCATTGCTTATCAGGATTGCCATCATGTAGGAACTGTTGTGCATATGGCCATTGACGGCAAATATGCAGGACATATCCTGATATCCGATATCATCAAACCTCATGCAAAAGAGGCAATCGCTGAACTGAAGAAAGCCGGAATCAGCAAGACCGTTATGCTGACAGGCGACTCAAAACGTGTTGCAGATCAGGTTGCCGGGGAACTGGGAATTCAGGAAGTATACAGCGAACTTTTACCTGCTGACAAAGTTTCCAGGGTAGAAGAACTTCTTAATCAGAAATCTGAAAAGGATAAACTTGCATTCGTAGGTGACGGTATCAATGATGCTCCTGTATTATCCAGAGCCGATATTGGTATTGCGATGGGAGCACTTGGTTCAGATGCAGCAATCGAAGCAGCAGATATCGTTCTGATGGATGATGATCCGCTGAAGATTTCCAAAGCGATCAAAATTGCACGTAAATGTATCCGTATTGTATATGAAAATATTTATTTTGCAATCGGCATTAAAATTCTCTGCCTGATCCTTGGAGCTTTAGGTATTGCAAACATGTGGGTGGCCATTTTTGCAGATGTAGGTGTTATGATCCTGGCAGTATTAAACGCGGTCCGTACATTATTTGTAAAGAATTTATAAGAAACAGGCAAATCAGCAGAAACCTTTTGTGATAAGCCGGAAAGGTAACAGGTAAGAAAATGGAAGTATGCAAAGAAGAATTATGTGAGAGTAATGAAATACATGAAGATCTGCTTAAAATTGTAGATGAAACCCTGCCGGAAGAAACAGAGCTTTATGATCTGGCAGAATTATTCAAGGTTTTCGGAGACTCTACCAGAATACGCATTTTGTTTGTTCTGTTTGAGGCAGAGGTATGCGTCTGCGATCTCGCCAAAGCATTGAATATGACTCAGTCTGCGATTTCTCATCAGCTTCGTATTCTGAAACAGAATAAACTGGTAAAGAGCCGCAGAGAGGGAAAATCTATTTTTTATTCTCTGGCAGATGATCATGTCCGCACGATTATCAACCAGGGACGGGAACATATAGAAGAAGATTGAAAAAAGCATCAGTTATCTGAAAGATTATAAATTCAGATAACTGATGCTTTTAAAGTTATAGATGAACTCTTTTCAAAATCTCGTTAGTAAGTCCGCCGATTACTACCCCGGCAGCAACACCTGCCACCAGAAGTGCCGGTGCGTATACAAACACACTTGCATTTTGTACGATCAGCATGGCAATGATCAACTGACCGATATTATGGGAAACACCTCCTGCAACGCTGACACCGATCAGACTGAAGGAGGTTTTTTTCAGCATAAGTGTCATAACTGTCATACTAAGCGCAGCCCCTGCCAGACTGTACAGGATACTGAACAGATTTCCGAACATAAATCCGATCACCAGAATGCGGACAACAGAAACCAGAGCAGCCTCCCTAAATGAATATTTCTTCAAAATAAAAAGTACTCCCAGATTGGCAAGTCCAAGTTTAATCCCCGGAATCCCCGCAAAAACCGGCACCAGTGATTCCACATATCCCAAAATAATCGCCACAGCTGAAAAAAGCCCAAGGCAGGCTGTTTTTTGCTTCATAAATCTATTTTCTCCTCTCAAAAAATCCAAAATGGAATTATCAGAATTCTTCAGACATTTTAACACAGAAAAAATATTCCCGCAACCACAAGTTAGATGTAACTAATACTGATTTTTACTGAAAGCATTTATTGAGAAAAAATGACGAATATCCCCGGTAAAAAAGTGTGGATTTTTTCAGACAAACATGTTACTATTTTATAAGTTAGCAGCGGCTAATTCACATGATTACTGCTGACAGCCTACCTATAGCAATCCTATATGAATATCTTTGGCAGAAGTCACTCCCTTTTGGTAAAAGTAAAATCCCTTTGGTTAATAAGTTGATTAACCCTCTGGTAAGAGTGATTCCGCAAAAAAAATTTTAGAAGAGGAGAAAAACATGACAAACAAAAAACTTATGAAAAAAATAGCACCTGTTGTAATGAGTGCCGCAGTTGCTATGACCAGCATGCCATATGCAGTTCTGGCATCTGATTTCACAGACAGTGAGGTACTTACAGACAGCACAGATTTCTCTGTTTCCGAAGAGTTTGCCGCCGAGGATGCGCAGGAAGAATTTACCACCGAAGATGTCCAGGATGCTTTTGCTGCAGAAGCACAGCAGGGCGAAGCTTATGTGCTTATGAATATTCCATACGATGATTTCTACAAGGCAGAACTGAAAAATAATGATGTAAAAGTTGATGCTTTCACATCTGCAACTCTTAATAAATCAAGAACCGCAGGTATGATGAACGGAAATTCCGCTTATCATGTAGATCCCAACGGAACCGATGTAACAGGTGTTACTTTCCCTGTAAAGGTCAGTGATCTTTCCCTTCTGAAAGACCAGAAGCAGGTAACAGATTCTGACTCCGTTACAATTACTGTGACAAACAGAGGACAGACAAGCAGCAATACCTATACAGGAAAAGATTCCCTGATTGAAAATGCCTCTTATTCTTATTACGTTTTAAACGAAACACCATCTTATTACAAAGAACTTACTGTAAATGCAGATGGCAGCTATTCTTTCTCAGCAATGAAAGGTGCCCAGACACAGACCGTTGCAATTGATGCTACATTAAAAACAGAAACAAATTACGGTGATTATGAGCTTGATCTTAACAATGAGGCTTTTGCAGCAGTAATTGATACAAATACAGATAAAATCTATGGTGTAACCGTAAATACTACAGACGGAACCAACTATGGCCTGCGTCATCTGGAGAATATCTGGCGTGGAAGTATGCTTTCCTGGGGAACCGGATATACAACAGAAGTTCACGGATGCCCTGTTTCTTCTGCACATTATAAATCAATCATGGGAAAAACAATTGACAGCGTTACTTATTACACAGATAAGGGTATGATCATTTTTGATGTCCCTGATGTAAAGGTGCAGACAACTACAGGAATTAAGGCAACAGTAGCAGATATTATGAATACAGACTCATCTGCAGCAGTTACCTTTGACCAGGCTCTGCCGGCAGACTTCAAGGCACAGTATACTGTAGACGGAACAGTGGTTTCCTGCACAGACGGAAAACTTGCAGTTGGAGCTCTTGCATTGGGAACACATAAGGTTGAAATTGCAGATGCCAGCGGAAAATATGCAGCCATTGTAACTGAATTTACAGTAAATACAGACAAAATGCCGGCTTCTTATGACAGTAACGAGACAAAACTGGTTGCAGCAAAAGGCATTACAGCAGAAGAGTTCTCTGCATACATTAAGAGCATCAGCAAAGTAAAAGTTGATGATACAGAATATGCCGCAACAGGAAGAGGAAGCAAGGTCATTGTAAAAGAAGATGGAACTCTTGATCTCACAGATCTTCAGGTAACAGATACAACTGTATTTGAAATAACTGCTGTAGGATATAAGAATAATCTTACTTTTACTTACAAAGAAGCAGAAAACACATTTGAATTAAATACTTCTTCCAAGACTCTTTATACAAAAGGCAGCACAAAAACCACTCTCAAAGTTACAACAAACCTTACAGATAAAATCACATGGAAGTCCAGCAACACAAAAGTGGCTGCTGTAAACAGCAAAGGTGTTGTAACTGCTAAGGCAAAAGGAACAGCAGTGATCACAGCATCCTGCGGAGAATACAAAGTAACTTGCAAGATAACAGTTAAAAATCCATCCCTGAAACTTACCAAATCTTCAGCAACTGTAAAAGTTGGAAAAACAACAAAGATTTCCGCAAAGGCAACTCCATCAGGAAAGGTTACTTACAAGTCAAGCAACACCAAGATTGCAACAGTAAGCTCCAAAGGCGTTGTAAAAGGAAAGAAAAAAGGTACTGCCAAAATCACAGTAACCTGCAATGGTGTTAAGAAGGTATTTACAGTAAAAGTAAAATAAACGATAACAGGTAAATAATTCACACAATAAATGACCTCGGATTTTGTTCCGGGGTCATCTTAATGAGAAAAAAACAACATTAGCAGAATCTGTTATATATAGATTTTTGTATACGAAAATGATACACTTTTAAAGTTAGTTATGATTAAGTTTTGCTTCATTTAAAAACAGATATCATATCCGGCAAAAATAAAATGAAGGAGAGGAAACAACGTGAATAATCAAAACTTTTATCTGCGTCTGATCGCACTTTTGCTGATCATCATGGCGGTATTTTTCTATAACGGAACAGTAAAAGATAAGGAACAGGCCCAGGATATTGCAGACCTGACTGCAAAAACAGAGAGTCTGGAGAAACAGCAGGACCAGATCCTTACAGCATTAAAGGAAACTTATGAGGAACAGAAAACAGCAGCAGAAAGTAATGCTTCTTCTGATGTATCTTCAGAAGCTGATAATAAATCCGAAAAAGATTCTGCAGAGGATAAAGAAAATGCAGATCAGGCAGATTCTGAAGATGCCGATGATTCTGATAATGTATATAAGAACGGTACTTTTGAAGGTTCAGGAACCGGATACGGTGGAACGATCACTGTTCAGGTGACTCTGGAAGATGATACCATTACAGCAGTCAGTGTAGTCAGTGCACCGGGTGAGGACAGTGCTTATCTGTCACAGGGCGAGAATGTCATAAACAGTGTCATCAGCGAGCAGAGCACAGATGTTGACACTATTTCCGGAGCAACTTTCAGTTCTACCGGTATCTTAGAAGCAGTAAATGACGCATTATCAAAGGCGGAAAACGCATGAAAAAGAAACAACGAAAGGTACGGCTGATCCGTGCCGCCATACAGCTTATATTTTTTATAGCAGCGCCCTCCCTTTTTTCTACGGCATTTGCAGGAATCAAATCCATCTTTCTTGCAATCGGAGGACAGCAGAGCGTAACCTGGAACTCTTTTCTGGATATTACGGCATTACTGTTGATCATTACTATTTTGTTCGGACGTCATTTCTGCGGTTATGCCTGTGCGTTTGGCTCGCTGGGAGATGCTCTGTATGAGCTTACCGCATTTATCCGTGCGAAATGTTTTGGAAAAAAGAAAAAACATGGATATCCGGAAGAATGGGTACACCGATTACAGAAAGTAAAATATGTACTCCTTGCGTTCCTGCTTCTTTCCTGCATGACAGGATTCTATTCTAAATTACAGGGAATGAGTCCATGGGATGTATTCTCCATGATTACAACAGGCAGACTGCCGAAATCTACCTACATTGTGGGAACAGTTCTGCTGATCCTGATCATTGTCGGAATGTGTACACAGGAGCGTTTCTTCTGCCAGTTTCTCTGTCCCATGGGAGCAGTATTTGCAATCATGCCGATTATTCCGGGAGCACTTTTCAAACGAAATCGTCCAAACTGTGCATCAAAGTGCGCTCTCTGTAAGAAGAGATGTCCGGCACATCTGGATATTGACGGCGATACTGCACATTCAGGGGAATGCATCTGCTGTCACGCCTGCACTGCAGTCTGCCCAAGGAAAAATATTCATACAGGCACTGTTATTGATAAAAAATAGCAACTGATAACTTATTGAGAAAATTTGATTAGTAAGAACTAACTATATTGGTAGACATACTATCCATACAGTGATATAGTCTATAGAGTTAGTTGGAAACAACAATAAGAGGATAAGGAATCAGAAAATATATGACAAACAGACACTCTTTTGTACTGGGACTTTTTATTACAACCTCCCTTTTATGCGCATCCCGGACTGTATGGGGAAACTCTGAAATAAACACATACACCAAAACAGACTTTGCTATGGACACCGTAGTATCAGAGACTCTTTACACAACAGGTGAGGACATCACAGCAGACGTAATCTCTGCATTAAAAGATGTGGAAGAAAACTGGATCTCCTGGACAAAAGAAAGTTCTCAGATATATCAGATCAATCAAAATGCCGGAAATACAACAACGGTATCTGATGAAACTGCCACCTGTTTAAAACAGGTACTGGATTTGTCGAAAGCTTCTGACGGAGCCATGGATCCTACTATGGGAAGAGTGATCCGCTTGTGGGACATTGACGGAGAGGACCCACACATTCCTTCAGATGATGAATTAAATTCCATGCTTGAAAATGTAGGATATGGCAAGGTGACTCTGGATGGAAATAAAGTTACCATGCCAAAGGGAGTAACTCTTGATCTGGGGGCTGCAGGTAAGGGAATTGGCTGTGATGCAGCAAAGAAAGTTCTTGATGCAGATAAGAATGTATCAGGCATGATCCTGAATCTGGGCGGCAGCAGTGTTATGAGCTATGGAAGCAAACCCGACGGCTCTGCCTGGCAGGTAGCTGTCACTGATCCGCGGGATACAGAAGGTGATTACCTGGGAGTAGTTACTCTGAATGGTACTGAATTTTTATCTACTTCCGGAGATTACGAAAAATACTTTATAGAAGATGGTGTTCGATATCATCATATACTGGATCCTGCTACAGGATATCCTGCAAGAAGCGGTCTCACATCTGTGACGGTTGTGTGTGATGACGGCCTGAACGCAGACGGACTTTCCACTGCATGCTTTGTACTGGGAAAAGAAAAGGCAGAAGAACTTTTGAAGAAATACAATGCAGACGGACTGTTCGTAGATGATTCTGATCATGTCTGGATGACGGAAGGCATGAAAGAAAGATTTCAATTACTGAAAGATACTTATTCCATCGGTGAATAGGTTTATCTTATATAAAGATCTCTGAACTGTCAAAAATTTCAGTTTTCCGGACAGTTTGGAAATATATTTATTAACTCATATTCAGGAGGATTTAAAGGTATGCGTAAGGGAAATTTAATCAAAATGGCAGCTCCTGCAATTTTAAGTGCAGCAATGATGGTTTCAGGATTACCGGTTATGGCTGCGGATTTTACATCTGATATTGCTGTGGAGACTGAGGCACAGACAGATGAGTTTGATGCAGCAGATGACACCGCTGATGCTTTTGCGGGCGATGAGGAAACACCTTTTGTTGACGACCAGACAGCAGCAGAAGATGAGTTCGCTGCAACAGCAGAAACAGGCTACAAATATGTCTATGCAGGTCTGACATGGGCACAGTACTGGGCATCTGAGGGAGTTTACAATGCTGCAAACACAGCTTCCAATGCAACAAAAGACAGCCATGATGAACTTGACAAGGGCGGTTTCGACACAGTAACCAGAGCTACTGTAAACCATGGCCTGCACAGAGGAAGCTATCAGTGTGAAGCAATCATGTATGACAAAAACGGCGGTTCTTATGAGATTTCCTACTGGACCTCAGCTAATGATGCAGTTCTTACGGACGGAACAACTGTAAAACTGAATCAGCCTGAGCGAGGACAGATCACAAAAGCTGACGGAAGTGTTGTAGAATTCGACCATTACAACGTAGTAGGCCTGAAATATGTACCTGTCGCAGTAAAAGCAGAAGACTATGAAGCTTTCAAATCCCAGTTCAAGGTTGTGGAAGACGGAAGCACAGTTGCCGGAGGATTTGGAGAAAATAATTTACAGTCCTATAGTGCAGTTGCTGATGTTACTGCTGAAACAAACGGCTTAAAAGAAGCTGTAAAAGGTTCTGATGGAACATTCACATTCAAGGCCAGAACAAACGGTACAGGTTCCGGACTTAAAGATCAGGCACTCCAGACAGCATCCAATGTTACCGCAACAGTAAAAGAAGCCAGCGGAAGTTACGGCGAATTCTTAAGAGTAGATATTACAGGTGACGGATATGGTGCTCTTGGTGCTAAAATGTATGCTGTAAAATGGGATTACTACGGAAATGGTAATAAAGTTCTGGCATCTTACGGAACAAAATTTGCAGCAGATAACTGGATGCACAAGGCAATGGGAATCCAGCTTGGTCTGACAGATTCCTACCGCTGCCAGCTTCCAAAAGGAACAGATGGAACCGGCAAATGGAAAATCACCGTATATGCAATGGGATATGCAGATACTGTATTTGAAGTTAATGCAACAGATGCAAACATCGTAAAACCGGAAGCAGGAGAAGCAGATACAACAGCATTAAAAGCAGCAGTAGAAAAAGCAGAAGCCTTAAAAGAAGCAGATTACACAGCAGATTCCTGGAAGGCAATGCAGTTAGAGCTTCAGGAAGCAAAGGATCTTCTTGCAAAAGAAAAGCCAACTCAGGCAGAGGTTGATGAAGCTACAACTCATCTGAACGCAGCAGTAGAGGCTCTTGTTAAAGCAGATACGAAGGTAACAGTAACTCTCAACAAGAAAACAGCCACTGTTTACAAAGGAAAAACAACTACACTGAAGGCAACTGTAACAGGAGCAGATGCACCAAAAGTTACATTTACTTCCAGCAACCCAAAAGTTGCAGCCGTAAACAAAACAACCGGTAAAGTTACTGCAAAAGCAAAAGGTAGTGCAGTCATCACAGCTAAATGCGGAGATGTAAAGGTAACCTGCAAAGTAACAGTTAAAAATCCAACTCTTACACTGAACAAAACATCTGCATCTGTAAAAGTCGGCAAAACAACTAAGATCACAGCAAAAGCAACTCCGTCAGGAAAAGTTACATACAAATCCGGCAACAAGAAAATTGCTACAGTATCATCCAATGGTACAATTAAGGGTATTAAAAAGGGTACTGCCAAAATCACAGTAACATGCAATGGTGTAACCAAAACAGTTAAAGTAACTGTAAAATAATCTGAGCTGAGAAAAGAAATCCTGTATCCCACAGAAAGGGCAGGATTTCTTTTCAACTGTAAAACTTTATACAGTTATTACAGTAATCACCTGAATATAATTTCCTGAAACTACTGAAGAAGGAGAAATTTATGGACAAAAATAATGAGCAGAAAAATAATAAGACTCCGGAAATGAAACCCAAACAGGACAGTTTCCGTCCATGGTTAAAGCTTATTCCTGCGGCAGCAGTTTTTGCAGCAGTCTGTGTAACCTGTTATCAGGCAGATAAAAGTCCTGTGGAGACTACATCAGTTTCCGATAATAATGTTATGTCTACTGATGAGATTAAAGAACTGATTTCACAAGGAACTGCAGGTAAGGATTTTGATTCAGAAGACTCTTCTGAAACCAATGGAACCTCAATTTCAAAAACATCAAAAAAGACAAAAAAAACAAGTAAGATTAAAACAGGAACAAAGAAAAATTCATCTACAGGTTCCTCTGCAAATGGAGGTACAGCAGGGGGTGGTGCAGGAAGCACAGTCACACCAACTACAGAAGTTCCTGCCGGTGGATATGCAGACGGTACCTATACAGGCTCCGGAACCGGTTTCGGAGGAACGATCACTGTTCAGGTAACTGTCACTGACCATAAAATTGCAGCTATCAATATTGTAGATGCATCAAGTGAAACAGCCTCCTATTTTGCAAATGCACAGGGTGTGATCAGCAAAATTCTTGCAAGCCAGTCTCCGAACGTAGATGCAGTCAGTGGTGCCACTTATTCTTCAAACGGAATTATTACTGCGGTTCAGAATGCATTGTCACAGGCAATTCCATCAGGAAACCAGGCAGTTGTTACGCCAACTCCAACACCGAAACCTACAAAGAAACCTTCTCCAACACCGAAGCCGGGAAACGAACAGATTTACAAAGACGGAACCTATACAGGAACCGGAAAAGGATACAGTGGAACAATTACGTTGACAGCTAAGATAAAAAAAGGTGTGATCAAGTCTCTGGAAGCAGAGCATACAGATACCCCTATGTTCTTTAAGAAAGCATGGGATATCCTGGAAAATAAAATCATTCAGAATCAGTCTGTCGATGGCATTGATACTGTCAGCGGTGCAACTTACTCTTCAAATGGTATTATAAATGCAATGAAGGATATTCTGAAACAGGCAGAAAAAGGCAGTACAAAGGTAACTCCGACCCCAACACCGGAAATAACTGCCACTCCAACTCCTGAAGCAACTCCAACACCGTCCCCGGAAGAAACTCCGGCTCCGGAAGCTACTCCAACGCCAGAGGAAACACCGGCTCCCACACCAACACCGAAAGAGACTCCGGAGCCTACGCCGGAACCTGCAGGACCATATATTGACGGAACTTATACAGGCTCAAGCTACGGATATAGTGGAAGAGTGAATGTAACAGTAACAATTCAGGGAGGCCAGATTGCCTCCATTGAACAGAGCAACAGTGATTCTCCAGAATTCTTTGATGCAGCATGGGGGGCTATTTATCCTCAGATCATGGCAAATCAGTCTGCAGACGGTGTAGATACAGTCAGCGGAGCAACTTTTTCTTCAGAAGGTATTTTGGGTGCAGTTCAGAAAGCACTGGCTCAGGCACTGGCATAAAACTACTGAAATTAAAGCAAAAAAGTAGCATAAAATTTTAATTACAATTAAAACTTACACTTATTGTAAAAGAAAAAAACATATGCTATAATTTCTGTTAGTGAGTTCTAACTTATAATGACAGATAATACTTTTAACAGCATTGTAATAACAGAAATGGAGGATAACAACATGATCAAAACAACTGTGAAAGTAGACGGTATGATGTGCGGTATGTGCGAATCTCACGTGAATGATGCAGTGAGAAGAGCTTTTCAGGTAGATAAAGTTACTTCTTCCCACAGTAAGGGCGAGACAGTGATCATTTCAGACGGACCTGTAGATGAAGCCAAATTAAAAACAGCCATCAGTGCGACAGGATATGAAGTAAAAGGCATTACATCAGAGCCATATGAAAAGAAAAAAGGACTGTTTTCTTTTCTTCATAAATAAAAATACGTTTTAATTTTCCATGAGAAACCAGGCAGGAATTGTTCAGTGATTGAACAGTTCTTTCCTGGCTTTTTACTTTATCAGACACCTTGTTGCATCCAGAGATGTGTCTCTGGTAGATGAAATCAATAGTCATGGATTTGAATGATTTATAGAAAAATGGAATCTTTTTTGCATATTGAGAGCATTTCAGAAATATATCTGATAAATGTATTTGTCAAGCGGATAAAATCTACCGCTTCGCTACGTGGCTCTATACCAAATAACTACTCCGCAGTTTATCAGAAGGAGCTTGCAGTCATCGGATGACACGCTATGGAAGAAGTGTTCAAAAAATGTAACACAAGTCCATAATCTATTGTGCAATTTCTCGATAAATCTCGAATGATGGCGGTAAGAAGTCCGATAAATTCATAAAAATCAGTTGCGTAATTTGTGCAAAATATGGTAGACTAACTGTAGTTAAGAAATGACAGAAATTTACAATTATTAATGATCTGGAGACGAAAGAATGAAAAAGAAAATAGAACTTGTCTGTTGGATTTTATTTACCGTTTTTTCTGGTATTGGTTTCTTTATTAACTTTATGAGCAAACCTCCGGTAAACGATACACATACATTTACTTTATACATGATTGGTGCTGCTGTGGTATCCTTACTATACCCGGCATCTATGTTTGTTCTTGGATTGAGAAACCGCTACCTGTATGATAAGTTAAATGAACTTGCTGAAGAAAAGGGTGAAACTGAAGCTGCCAAATCTGCACACACTTTCAGGTCATCCGCATCAGGATATACAGTTCCTGATATGAACATCCTTGTCAGTGCTCTGACCTCTGATCAGAAACTTACAGAGGAAGAGAAAGAATATTTATTAGAATACATTAAGAAGAAATGATGTGATGTTTAAATGGAACTGTTAGTCTGTATGTCCATTGCAGGAAGCATTCCTGTAATGATCTGTTTATTTTTATACCTAATTCAACGTGGAAATTATAACTACATTCTCGGAAGAAGATTACTGCTGACAGGTGTTTTCTTTTATCTGGTGCCTGTGCAGTTGGTGAAGTATTTACTTCCAAAAGATGCACTTCCGGAAACAATGTTAATTGGTAGAAAAGCTGATTCCTATCTGTCAGGTTCTCTGGCTTTCTGGAGTGAAAAGCAGGGTGAGTACATATGGATACCTCAATGGTTTAATCTATTTGCCAGAATCTGGTTAACAGGAATTATTATCTTTGCAATCTATGAGATTGTTAAATACTGGAGAGGTGCACATTCTATACGGAACTATATCTTTGAAAAGATTGAAAATCCAGAAGATAATCTCACCTATTATCTGATTCCAGATGAGATTTGTGGTCCATGTACCATTGGATTTTTCCGTCAGAAGATTGTGTTTCCAGAGAGTTTTCCTCTGCATCCTGATTTTATTATGGTATATAAGCATGAACATACACATTTGAAGAATCATGACAATTTAGTAAAACTTTTATGCCTTTTCGTTCTGTGTCTGCACTGGATGAATCCCGTGGCATATCTTTTACTTTTCCTTTACATAGATACAGCAGAAATAGTCAGTGACAGTGTAGCAGTTGATGGCTGCACAAAAGAAAAACGTCAGGACTATGCGAAATTGCTGGTATTAGAAGCCTCAATTTCTGATATTCGTCCAGCCGTGTGGAAAAATAATCTTTCCGGACATAAAAACAATAAAGAAGGAAATGATTTTAAAACATTAAAAAGGAGGATCAACTACATGATGAAGGAAAAGAGAAAAGGAATGTTACAGAGAGGAATTATGGTGGCAGTGTCGGCGTTGACAGTTGTGGCGAGTGCTGGAACGGTAATGGCGTATCAGCCGATATCCTCATCTGATGAAAGTTTTGAAGAGTTTGTTTTTGATGATTCATTAAACGATTTTGGCGATAGTTATAGTGAAATGGATATAATACATTCTCTTGATTTTTCAGAAACTGATAAAATATTTATTGGTCCTGACAATATTCAAATAGCATGTCAAGAAACAACATCATCTTATGCACTTTGTACACATAGTATGGTTGATGGAAAATTTTATACACATGCAAAAAATTCGTCTGGTGGATGTACTATTAAAACATATACATGTCAAAGATGTGAAAAATGTGGTTATCGCGCTAATGCTAAATATTATTCCACAACAACATTCGTAAAATGCCCTCATTAAAATTGTTATAAAAAATTTAAGCTCTAATTACTGGTTCTATAAAAGCTAGTAAGTAGAGCTTTATTTTTCTGCAAGAGTATTTAATTAAATCAAGTATGTCTCTCCTTATAAATTGTGTAACAGTTATTTGGTTATAAGTAAGTAGCAAGTCAGATTTCGAATATCCGCTTACCTATACATATTTCTGAAATACTTTCTCAATATCCCTCCAATTTTCCTCTTGCATTTTCATAAGAGTTAGAATATACTAACTAATAGAGTTAGATATAGCAAACTCTCGTGTGAATTAAATCATTTGAACTCCATCCGAAGACCGCTGAATTCTTCGGAACACCGGATTACATCTGTATTTGCTGAAATCGCGGCTATGCTGAAAGCCGTACCTCAGATATGATCCACCCGGTACATCCCAGCTACGGTGTACCAGGAGTCCAAATGCAAAACCAGAAAGGGGATTTATCATGTACTTAGAAATTGAGAAAGTAATTGGAAGAGAAATTCTGGATTCCAGAGGAAACCCGACAGTAGAAGCAGAAGTATATCTGATGGACGGCACTGTTGCAAGAGGAACAGCTCCAAGCGGTGCTTCCACAGGAGAATTCGAAGCTCTGGAACTGAGAGATGGAGATAAAGCTCGTTACCTTGGAAAGGGTGTACAGAAAGCAGTAGAAAACATCAACACAACAATCAACGAAGCAATCGAAGGTCTCGATGCAAGTGACATTTATGCAGTAGATGCAGCAATGATCGCAGCAGACGGAACAAAAGATAAATCCAAACTTGGAGCAAATGCAATCCTTGCAGTATCTATTGCATGCTGCAGAGCAGCAGCAACTTCTCTTGAGATTCCGCTGTATCGTTTCCTTGGCGGAGTATCCGGAAGCCGTCTTCCAGTTCCAATGATGAACATCGTAAACGGTGGATGCCACGCATTATCATCTGGTCTGGACGTACAGGAATTTATGATCATGCCGGTTGGAGCGCCTTCCTTCAAAGAGTGCTTAAGATGGTGTGCAGAAGTATTCCACGCACTTGCTTCTATCCTGAAAGAGCGCGGACTTGCTACATCAGTAGGTGATGAGGGTGGTTTCGCACCTGCACTGAAATCCGATGAAGAAGCAATCGAGACAATCCTTGAAGCAGTTAAGAAAGCCGGATATGAACCAGGCAAAGACTTCAGGATTGCCATGGATGCTGCTTCCTCTGAATGGAAGAGTGAAAAAGGAAAAGGATATTACAAACTTCCAAAAGCCGGCACAGAGTATACATCCGAAGAACTCATTGAGCACTGGGCTAAATTATGCGAGAAATATCCGATCATCTCCATCGAAGACGGTCTGGATGAAGAAGACTGGGAAGGATGGCAGAAACTTACAGCAAGACTTGGCGACAAAGTACAGCTTGTCGGTGATGACCTGTTTGTTACAAATACAGAAAGACTTGCAAAAGGTATCAGCCTTGGCGCAGGTAATGCGATCTTGATCAAATTAAACCAGATCGGTTCCGTATCCGAAACACTGGAAGCAATCAAAATGGCCCACAAAGCAGGCTACACCGCAATTTCTTCTCATCGTTCCGGCGAGACAGCAGATACAACAATCGCAGATCTTGCAGTAGCACTGAATACCTGCCAGATTAAGACCGGCGCTCCAAGCAGATCTGAACGTGTTGCAAAATACAACCAGCTTCTCCGTATCGAAGAAGAGCTCGGCGCAAGCGCAGTATATCCGGGAATGAAAGCCTTTAATGTAAAACAGGACTAAACAGAACTATGGCAATCCGCGTAAATAATGCATGCCATAAATAAACATGCCATAAATAAAATAAACCTGTAAAATGTAAAATGCATTTCTCATCTGAATCGTTTAGTGAGAAATGCATTTTTGTATATGAGACTTTATTATATTCACTCATCTGTATCAATACTGTCTGTTTCTTCCGGTCTCTTCAGATATCCCCTTACAACAGGCTCAATCGTCTGTTCCATAAGCCGGTGCAGCAGTTCTGTCGTAATATTATGATCTCCCAGAAGCGAATTATACAGGAAGTTTCCTGACAGTTCTTCAGTAATAGAACTCAGTCCTGCCAGGATCATTTTTTTACCGGGTGTTTCGTTCCATCTGATCTCAATTTCATCATCTTCATGAAAGAAAATGTGCGCCTTTCGTTTCACACATTCTTCGATAAAAGTAATCTCCAACTTTAATACAGGGATATCGTTTTCATCTCTTGCAAATTCTCCCAGTGTAGCTACAAGGTAATGTTCTCCATGAAGATCAACACATCCATCCGCAGCCCTTCCAAATCCAACAGGAAGTTTATGGATTACCTCACCTTCGGTAAAAGAAACGCAAAAGTTTCCCGCATCATAAGTAAAAGAAATTTCAGAAATACCATCTGTCATATTATTGTGAAATACCTGCACAAACAACGGCGCAATTCCAATATTCTGCTGTTCCATAACATAAGTTCTGCCGCTTACAGCCCGCATAAAACTGTGATGATCAGATGGGCGATCAACGGCTGCTGAAATACGGTAGCTGTATTTTTTATCTGAATGCTTCCTTCTGGAAACTACATTTCTTTTCCATCCCCCGCGCAGAGAAGTACTTCTGTTATTATTTTCTCCATTTTCCAGTTCTCCGCACAACCGTTTCAGAAGACTATAGGAGAGCGGATTCTCAGGTAGAACATCGGCGGGATGATAATTAACAGGAAAATATTTCCGAATGATATTCAGCATGATACAGTCCTGAAACATTTCTTTATTTCCAGCATTTGTGACAAGAACCATATCCATATCCGGATAAATAATAACATTCTGTCCCAACATTCCGTTATATTCAAAGCTTCCCGGGCGTTGTTCCATCCATAGCTGATATCCATATCCATAGGTGTCATTCTGAGTTTTCAGATGTCGTGCCGTAGATATTTCTATCCAATATTCAGACACCAGCTGCTGACCATTCCATTTTCCCCTCTGAAGATACAGCTGGCCAAGTTTTGCCATGTCTTCTGCACAGAGAAACAGTCCCCAGCCGCCTTTTGTAATTCCTTTCGGACAGGTTTCCCAGTAATATTTCGTGATACCAAGAGGACCAAACAGTCTCGGAGTCAGATATTCGGTCAGGGTTTCTCCTGTACGTTTCGTCACGATTGCAGAAAGAACATAAGTATTCAGACTGTTATATTGAAACTCTGTTCCGGGTTTTCCATTGACAGATGCATTCAGAAAACTTCCAAGCCAGTCATTTCCGGACACGATACCTGATTCATTAAAAGTTACGCCGCTTGTCATGGTCAGCAGATTCTCTACTGTGATCACAGGGCGGAAAATCTTTGAAAAGGCATTTATATGATCCGGAAAAATGTCATAAATATTTTCATCGAGTTTTAATTTTTCCTCTTCGATCAACATGCCGATTGCCATACCTGTGATGCTCTTGCACATGGAATGTGTAATATGCCACATTCCTTTAGGGTATGGTGCAAAATTACATTCACAGATTACCTTGCCATGACGCAGTGCCATAAAATGATGCATGTCCGTATCTTTGGAAGCATCCAGTTCCCGAAGAAGGGCAGCAAACAGATTAGAGGAGATTCCCTGACTCTCCGGTGTGGCACGCACAAATGCCTGTTCATAAACTGCATCAAACGGAAAATCCGGTTTCTGTGGGAAATAATCTACCCGTGTACCGCCTGTCTTCCCAAGGATCATATTTAAAACCAGTTCTGCAACCGCAATCTGTTCTTTTGCCATAGAGAATACCTCCTTTTTCGGATTTATTTTGATTATACAGACCTCATACAACAAATGCAAATTATATTTTTACGAGAAAGGATATTACCAGTGGACAGTAGCGCAGGATTCTCTTCCTGCGGGAAGCTCACTTTAGTGACATAATAAAACGGCTGCGGAATGAACCGCAGCCAGTAATAAGTTTCATCTGTTTACCTTTCGTCAAAAGCAACAAAATCTGTATGATGTCCTACATATTTGTAAGCAGGACGAATGATCTTATTTGCATTAATCAGTTCTTCCAGACGGTGAGCACTCCAGCCTGGCATACGCGCAATAGCAAAAATAGGAGTAAATAATTCTTCCGGAATCCCAAGCATGCTGTATACAAATCCACTGTAGAAGTCCACGTTTGCGCAGACATTCTTAAACAGTTTTCTATGTTCCATGATCAGCTTACCTGCAATACCCTCCACACGGTCATAAAGTTTGAATTCCTCGGTCATTCCTTTCTCTTCAGCCAGTGCCTGAGCAAAACGTTTCAGGATTACTTCACGAGGATCGGAGAGAGTATAAACGGCATGTCCCATGCCATAAATCAGCCCGGCATGATCAAATGCTTCCTTATTTAATACCTTCTTGAGATAATCAACAATCTCATCTTCGTTGTCCCAGTGTTCTACATGAGCTTTCAGATCTGCAAACATGTTCTGAACTTTCAGGTTCGCCCCACCATGACGCGGTCCCTTCAGAGATCCGATGGATGCAGCAGTGGAAGAGTAGGTATCTGTACCTGAAGAAGTTACCACGTGAGTTGTGAAAGTGGAGTTATTACCACCACCATGCTCAGCATGCAGGATCAGTGCGATATCCAGAACCTTAGCCTCCAGTTCTGTATATTTACCATCCGGACGAAGCATAAGAAGAATATTCTCTGCAAGGGAAAGTCCTTTCTGTGGATTACGGATGAATAGGGTCTCATCTTTACGAAAATGACGATATGCATGGTAAGAATATACCGCAATCTCAGGAAGCTTTGCAATCAGTTCCAGAGACTGACGAAGTACATTTTCAGGAGAAATATCTTCCGGATTGTCATCATATGTATAGAGAGCCAGAACACAGCGCTGCATAGCATTCATAATGTTGGCATTGGTTCCTTTCATAACAACATCGCGTACAAAACGACCGCCAAGATCTTCCATGTCAGCCATCATATCCAGAAATCTGGAAAGTTCCTCTTTACTTGGAAGCTTACCAAAGATCAGAAGATAAACTGTTTCTTCAAATCCAAAACGTCTGCCATTCAGACCACTGATAATATCCTGTACATTGATTCCCTGATAGTACAGACGTCCATCAGCCGGAATCTGTCTGCCGTTGATCAGATTATAACCATTAACATCAGAAATCTCTGTAAGACCGGTCAGAACACCCTTACCAGCGGAGTCACGAAGACCTCTTTTTACATTATATTCTACATACAGATTTGGATCGATATGATGATTCTTGAGCAGTTCCTGTTCAAAGAATCTCATTTTGTCACGAAGCTGTCCGGAATCTTCCAGACTCATCATTTCATGTTTTTCCATAATATCATTCCTCATTTCCCCGTTATTTATCTACAGCAATACTCGCAAATTCACTTATAGCAATACTCGTAAATAATGCATATTATAGTGAATTTTATTAAAAAACACTGATACAGTGAATTGCAGATGCATCCTTGCGATCAGTGTTTTACTATGGCGAACATTTGTATTTGTACCTATTTAAACATTGTACAGTAAAGTGATGGGAAAGGCAAGATAAAGATTGTATTTTTTTTCATACAATCATATTAAAGTGATAACGCTTTAAAATTATACAGAAGGAAAATTATGAAAAATATAACACAAAATCATGGAACGTGCTATAATAGCCAACAGAAAGCATGATAAAGGGGAAGTGAGAAAAGAAATGTCAGAAAGAAAAATGAAACGAGTTGAGGACTCCTTAACAGAGCAGTCTCATTTATTAATGCCAAAGTGTCTGAATGCCGCAGGTTATCTGTTTGGCGGACAGCTGCTTGCATGGATTGATGAAACAGCAGGTATTGTTGCCAAGCGTCATGCGGAAATGAATGTGGTAACTGTTGCAGTAGACAATATGTATTTCAAAGCCGGAGCCAGAGTGAACGATACCATCGTTCTCATCGGACGGCTTACACATGTGGGACGTTCTTCCATGGAAGTACGTATTGATACTTACTGTGAAGCCCTTGATGGAACCAGAACCATGATCAACCGCGCATATTTTATTATGGTTGGAACAGATGAACATCAGCATCCTGTGGAAGTACCAGGACTTATCATTGAGGGAGTTACTCAGCAGATAGAGAATGAAGCTGCACAGAAACGTGCAAAACTCTGGAAAGTACGCAGACAGGAAGGATTTTAACAAAACAGCCGCAAATGCGGCTGTTTTTGTTTATCAGTAACATTTACTGCAAGGTCCGTATCCCATAGCTTCGGCTTCTGATCTGGATACCTGTCTGGCTGTATCCGGGTTCATTCTTCCACAGTTGGGAATGCTGTGATATTTTTCTCCGGTTGCAGGGATCCATACCATTGTTCCTACATCTGTATTGTTGGATTCTTCCTGTTCAGTTACCGGATCAGAAGCGGTAGTTTCTTCCTGATCGGAGTTTCCTCCGGCGACACCTGTGGAAGCGTTTACAGAGGAGTCTCCGGAAGAGTAATCATCGCATGGCTCCTGTGACCAGGAAATAGTTGTTCCATCGGAGACTGCTATGATCGTACCCTGTTTATCTGTTCGGAATACAGGGATTCCCATATCCGACAAACGTCCCATTGTATCTGCTGACGGATGATTATACTGATTATTGATTCCGCAGCTTATGACTGCGTAAGATGGAGAAGTTGCCTCGAGGAAATCCCAGGTAGTTGAACTTGCAGACCCATGATGACCAACAGAAAGAACATCGCAGTCAAGGTTCATACCAGTACTGATCATATCCTGTTCACTGGTTTCCTCTGCATCTCCGGTAAAAACAAAGCTATTTGAACCATTTTCAAGTTTGATTACAAGAGAGTTATCATTACTGTTCTGGCTGATACCATTCGGTGCAAGAACAGTGAAACTTCCGGTGCCAAAATCAAATGTTTCACCTACAGAAGGATACTGTACGATAATGGCATTTGCAGTGGCAGTATTCATAAAATTATTGAATAAATTTGAAGTATGTACATAGTCTGGCCCGAATATATTACTTACAGAGAAATTGTCTATACATGGAACAAGACCGCCGATATGATCTTCATCATAGTGAGAAGCGATCATATAGTCAATGTTTTCCACATTCTGTTCCTGTAAGTAGGAGATGATCAGATCAGCATGGCTCTGATCCCCGCCATCGTACAAAAGATTTTGTCCTCCGGACTGTACTAAGATGGCATTTCCCTGTCCAACGTCAATAAAATGAACTGCCATCTCACTGTTGCCTTCAGCTTTTACCGTCAGTGCTGATTGCGGAACTAAGGTAAACAGCAGAAGGAACAGAGATAGAATTAGTGATAGCAACCTGTTTTGTTTCTTCATAAAAAGCCTCCTGAATGTTAATAACAGTTTGATTATACCATTTATTGAGAAACAAAAACATAATTATAGTAATTTCGTAAAATAATACAAATAATCCAGTCTATCTGGAAGCGGGTTTGAAAAATGTTTTAGCGTGAAGTCCTGCGTCAGATTGATTAATACTCTATCTGCTGAACTTCCTCTCCATTGTCTTCCCATGTATCAGAGTTATCCAGAGAACCATCTGTGCTGTCACCGGAATTGTCATCGCTGGGATAATCAATCTGATCGGAAGAATCATCTCCTGTATCGTCAGACGATGTCTGATCACTGCTTCCATCATCAGAAGATCCATCTTCTGTATCTGTATTATCATTCTCCTGCCCTGTATCATCCAGAGAACCGTCCTGCGTCGTATCAGTATTGTAAGAAGTATCATTATAACTGTTGTCATAATCAGAATCATAGTTACTTTCCTGAGTATAAATGGTAAATCCATCCTCCTCAGCCTGAGCTTCTGCCTGTGCCTGAGCCTCAGCAGCAGTTTCCGGAGCTTCCGTAAAGTTTGTAACAGCTTTTGACACTGTATTACCGGTAGGTGCCACAGCAGAAACCGCAAACATCGCGCCACAAAGCAGGATTGCAGTTCCGGCAATCTGAATTTCATCTATATGTCTCATAGTTTATATTCTCCTTGCTTATCTATGTTTGTTTCTTTCTATTTCTATGCATATCCAGATTATTTACAGCAATATTATATACCTTAAGTGGATTTTTTTGTAGAGTAAATTTTAAGTTACCGTTCACACACTACTATCCCGCGAGGTGTTTTGGCATGAATATGCCAAAATCCCGAGACATACAAGCCAAAATTGAAAAAAAACTGGATTCTGTCTGAAAAATCTGTTATTATAAGAATCGTATGAATATAATTTCAACTATAATACAGTTTATCTATTATTTTCTTTCCTGTATGATATCAGGGTAAAAAAATCCCCATAAAATTGAAATTATAAATTTAAAAACAGAGGTGTCATTTATGAGCTGGTATAATGAGGCAATTTTCTATCACATCTATCCACTAGGTTTAACCGGTGCGCCGAAGCACAATGACTACAGTGCTCCTGTTTCCCGTCTGAACACATTACTTCCATGGATCGACCACATCAGAGAAATCGGATGTACAGCATTATACATCGGACCTTTATTCGAGAGTGTAGGACATGGCTATGAAACCACAGATTACAAAAAGCTGGATTCCCGTCTCGGAACCAACGAAGACCTTAAAAACTTCGTGGCAGCCTGTCATGAAAAAGAGATCAAAGTTATTTTCGATGGTGTATTCAATCACACAGGCCGTGATTTCTTTGCATTTAAAGATATTCAGCAAAACCGCGAACATTCCAGATATCTCAACTGGTACTGCAATGTGAACTTCGGAGGGAATACGGAATACAATGACGGCTTCTCCTACGAAAACTGGGGTGGATACAACCTTCTGGTAAAATTAAACCAAAGAAACCCGGAAGTACAGAATTACATCTGTGATGTGATCCGTTTCTGGGTATCAGAATTTGATGTAGATGGAATCCGTCTGGATGCGGCAGATGTCCTTGATTTTGATTTCATGCGTGCCCTGCGCCGTACAGCAGCAGAAGTAAAGGAAGATTTCTGGCTTATGGGCGAAGTGATCCATGGCGATTACAGCAGATGGGTAAATGGAGAAACGCTCCACAGTGTAACAAACTATGCCCTGCATAAAGCACTCTACAGCGGACATAACGATCATAACTATTTCGAGATCGCACATACTGTAAAATATCTCCAGAATATGGGAAATCTTGATCTCTACAACTTTGTGGACAACCATGATGTAGAACGTATTTATACCAAGCTTTCAAATAAAGCACATTTTGCACCTGTTCATGTCTTACTCTATACACTTCCGGGTGTACCAAGTATCTATTACGGTTCTGAGTTCGGTATTGAAGGAAAGAAAGAGAAATTCTCCGATGACAGCCTCAGACCGGCTCTGGATATCAAAGACTATGCAGATGCAGTACAGAAGAATCCATGTACAGCCCTGATCGCAGCTCTTGGAAAGATACGACAGCATACACCTGCATTAAGTTACGGAAGCTACGCTGAACTTCAGCTTACCAACCGCCAGTTTGCATTTGCCCGTGACCTCGACGGAATACGTGTGATCGTTACCGTAAATAACGATGATAATGCAGCAGATATGAGCCTTCCGGCAGGAAACTGCGCAGAATATATCGGAACCCTCACAGGCCGTAAAGTACCTGTTCAGGATGGACGTATCAATGTAACAGTAGCCGCAAACAGCGGTGAAATCTGGGTTCCGGCGGGTGAAATGCCAGAATATATACCAGTAAAAACAGAAACTGCAGATATCGAAAAAGTACAGGAAGAAACAGAAGAAACCGCAACAGCAAAAGCAGAAGATATTCAGCCTGAAAAAACTGCCGATACTTCAGCCATATCAGCAGAAAACAGTTTTCCGGAAAATACGGAAGCCGCTGCTGAAAAGGAAAAGACAGTAATTGTAGATATGAATAAATCCCCGGAAGACATGACTGTAGATGAATTACAGCAGGCAATCCTTGCCAAAATGGCAGGTAACGGCCTTGTTACAGACCAGATGAAGAAAACAGTATATGATAATATCTGGCATGATTCTCTGGTAAACTGGCTCAAGAGCTTCCACTGATCAGATTATCGTCAGTATTTTTCATCTTTTCTTTCATTAATACAAGAGGGATTTTTCATGTGACAATTTTTTTGCCGTTGACTAAATATTTTTTTGGTGGTAAGATATGGATACAGATACAGACAATCAATCACATTAAATCGTACGGGAGGAATTCACTCATGAAAACACTTGAAACAAAAAAAGCACCAGCAGCAATCGGACCATATTCTCAGGCAAAAATGACAGGAAACTTCTTATTTGCATCTGGTCAGATTCCGGTAGACCCGGCTACAGGTGAAGTTGCAGGCGATAAAATCGAAACACAGGCAGAGCAGTCCTGCAAGAACGTAGGAGCAATTCTTGAAGAAGCCGGACTTACATTTGACAATGTTATCAAGACTACATGCTTCCTTGCTGATATGGCAGATTTCGCTGCATTCAACGCTGTATACGAGAAATACTTCACAAGCAAACCGGCCCGCTCCTGTGTTGCTGTAAAACAGCTTCCGAAGAACGTACTCTGCGAAGTGGAAGCTATCGCTGTAGCTGAGTAATTCAGCCAAACCACAATATAAAATAAATATTCCAAAACAATTTCTGAATCTGATTCAGATTCAGATGGGGAAAACAGCCAGGGAAAAATCCACCTGGCTGTTTTTTGTTTTCGGGCTACCTGCAATTGCTGATATTTGCTATAATAGTATAAAAGAATTCCGGCAAAATGAAAGGTAAAAGTTATGAGATCAATATCCATATATGCACTTACGAGAAATCAGAATAAAGATTCTCTGTCAAAACTGGAACGTCAGTTATCCGGCCGGGAATATTTCCTCAAAATACGGGAATGGGAACTTCAGAGTATGAAAGCATTGGTACGCCAGTTGGAATCGCATATGACTAAAGTCTGTTCCCTGCGCTTTTTCTATTCCTACCAGATTCCAAAACTCGGGAAAGAATTTGATCTTCTCCAGATCAAAGACGACCAGATTATAAATATTGAACTGAAAAGCGGGGCTGTATCTGAGGAGGCAATTCGTAAACAGCTTATGCAGAACCGTTATTACCTTTCCGTTCTCGGACGCTCCATACAGTCTTATACGTATATCAGCAGTCAGAATCGCCTTGTCAGGCTTACCAACCATGATCATATTGCAGAAGCCGACTGGACAGAGCTGTGCGGATCACTGCAAAAGGAGAGCAGTGATTATCAGGGGAATATTGACGATCTGTTTCAGGCCGAATTATATCTGATTTCCCCAATCACAGAACCGGCTCGTTTCCTGAAAAAAGAATACTTTCTGACTTCCCAGCAGCGGGATATCCAGCGCCAGATTTTAAAGAAACTTCGTATCAGCCGGTTCGGATATTTCTGTTTTACCGGACTTCCAGGAACAGGAAAAACATTGCTTCTCTATGATATAGCCATGAAACTGTCCAGGCGTCAGCAGATATGCATGATTCACTGCGGTAATGCCGGAAAAGAATGGAAAATACTGCATAAACGTTTACAGCGTATTGCTTTTCTTTCGGACAATCAGCTGACCGAAAATACAGAGCTGAAACATTACAGTGCAGTTCTGGTAGACGAAGCACATTTGCTTTCTTCAGAAAAACTGCAGATTCTGTTAACGCAATCGGAGGGGGAGTTTCCCGTAATATTTTCCAGTGATTCCGAAGATGCCATATGTCCTGAAGAGTTAGGGGTAAATACATTAAAACTTATAGAAAACCTGCCGGAAATCCAGATGTTTCACTTAACCAACCGCATCCGTACCAATGCGGAACTTTCCTCATTCATCCAGAATATGATACACCTTACAGACAGAAAAACCTCAAAACCCTATCCGCATGTTTCTGTTGTATATGCAAATAATGAAGAGGAGGCTGCTGCCTTACTGGAAGATTATATGCATCAGGGCTATGAATATGAGATTACTGCTGAGAGAGACATAAAACGTCTTGTTATCATATTGGATGAACGATTTTACTATGACCAGAACAGATATCTGCGTTCAAAATATCTCAGTAAAGAAGGCAGGTCTGATGTCCGTAATTTATTTCACCGGCTGAATCAGGCCAAAGAGGAACTTTCTATAATTGTCAGAGAAAATACATATGTGTACGAAACATTACTCACGCTTTTACAGCCTGATACTGTCAGATAAAAACTGCAAACTATCCGACTCTCCCTTGAAATCCCCCACCATTCCGTATATAATAGGAATATTGTGGGGGATTTTCCCTGCTTAACACAATGTTGATACAATAACCTCTGAAAGGAATACTATGAGAACTCTAGCTTTAAGCGATGAAATTTTAATGAAAGTTGACAAGGCTGCCCGTTACATCGGTGGTGAAGTCAACTCTGTAATGAAAGATAAGAATGACGTAGATATCCGCTTTGCCATGTGCTTCCCGGATGTTTATGAAATCGGTATGTCCAATCTGGGCATGATGATCCTCTACAACATGTTCAATGAACGTGAGGATGTCTGGTGTGAGCGTGTCTTTTCTCCGTGGATGGATCTGGATAAAATTATGCGTGAGGAACATATTCCTCTCTTTGCCCTGGAATCCCAGGAGCCTGTAAAGGAGTTTGATTTCCTTGGTATTACCCTTGGATATGAGATGTGCTATACCAATGTGCTTCAGGTACTTGACCTGAGCCATGTTTCACTTCTGGCAAAGGATCGTAAGGAAGATGACCCTATCGTCATCGGCGGCGGTGCATGTGCATATAATCCGGAACCGATCGCAGAATTTTTTGATATGTTTTATATTGGCGAGGGTGAGACTGTCTATGATGCTTTGTTTGATGCATATAAGGCAAACAAGGCAGCAGGCGGCTCCAGGGCAGACTTCCTGTTTGCAGCTTCCCAGATTCCCGGAATTTATGTTCCCTCTTTATACAATGTAACCTACAAAGAAGACGGCACCATTGCTTCCTTTACACCTGCAAAAGAGGGCGTACCTGAGAAAGTCTGTAAACAGTTGATCACCGATGTCACTAAAGACTACCGCGCGATCAAAGCTCCTGTAGTTCCATTTATTAAAGCTACTCAGGATCGTGTTACCCTGGAAATCCAGCGTGGCTGTATCCGCGGATGCCGTTTCTGTCAGGCAGGTATGATCTACCGTCCTACCAGAGAGCGCAATGTGGAGGATTTAAAGGCAAGTGCCAGAGAAATGCTTCAGAATACAGGACATGAGGAGATTTCCTTAAGTTCTCTAAGCTCCAGTGATTATTCTGAGCTGAAGGAACTGGTAAACTTCCTGATCGAAGAATTTCATGGCAATGCTGTCAATATCTCTCTGCCATCCCTGCGTATCGATGCTTTTGCCCTGGATGTTATGAGCAAGGTACAGGATGTAAAGAAGAGCAGCCTTACTTTCGCACCGGAAGCAGGCTCCCAGCGTCTGCGTAATGTTATCAACAAAGGTCTGACAGAAGAGAATATTCTTCATGGTGCAGGTGAAGCATTCAAAGGTGGATGGAATCAGGTAAAGCTTTACTTCATGCTCGGACTTCCAACTGAAACAGAAGATGATATGAAAGGTATTGCTCATCTTGCTCAGAAAATTGCAGAAACTTATTATGAAGAAGTGCCGAAAGAAAAACGTAATGGCAAGGTTCAGGTCAATGTAAGTACCTCTTTCTTTGTACCGAAACCATTTACCCCATTCCAGTGGGCAGGTATGTACAGAGAGGAAGATTTCGTGGAGAAAGCAAAGGTCGTAAAAAGCGAGATCCGCGCACAGTTAAACCAGAGAAGTATCCGCTACAGCTGGCATGAGCCGGATGTAACGATTCTTGAAGGTTTCCTTGCAAGAGGTGACCGCCGTTGTTCAAAAGTTATCCTTAGAGCATATGAAAAAGGTGCGATCTACGATGCATGGTCAGAGAGTTTTGACTATAATATATGGAAAGAATCTTTTGCGGAAACCAACACAGATATTGATTTCTATACTCTCAGAGAACGTTCCACAGATGAGATCCTTCCATGGGATTTCATTGATGCAGGAGTGACCAAGAAGTTCCTGATCCACGAATGGGAACAGGCAAAGAAAGAAACCGTAACACCAAACTGCCGTCAGAAATGTTCCGGCTGTGGTGCTATGCGTTATGGCGGAGGTGTATGTTATGAAGGTAAGAATTAAATTCAGCAAAGAGGGTCCTGTGAAATTTGTGGGACATCTGGATACCATGCGTTATTTCCAGAAGGCTATCCGCAGAGCCAATCTTCCGGTTGCTTTTTCCGGTGGATACAGTCCGCATATGATCATGTCTTTTGCCGCACCATTAGGAGTTGGTACGGAAAGTCTGGGAGAGTACTTCGATCTGGAGCTGGCAGAGACAGTTCCTACTTCAGAGATCACAAGACGTCTGGATGCAGTGATGGTAGAAGGGGTACATGTACTCAGTACCCGTCAGGTTGAGGACGGAAAGGCGGGTAAGGCAATGTCACTGGTGGCAGCAGCCGATTATTATGTAGAATTTCGTCCGGGAAAAGAGCCTGAAATTTCCTGGAAAGATAAAATCAGTGATTTCCTGGCGCAGCCGGAGATCAAAGTAATGAAAAAGACCAAACGAAGCGAAAAGGAAATTGATATTCGCCCGTTTATCTATAAGATGGAACTTCAGGGAGACAAGATCTTTATGATGCTTGCTTCCGCAAGTGCCAATTACACAAAACCAGAACTGGTAACAGATACATTCTTCTCATGGCTTGGCATAGAACTTCCGGAATTTGCTTATTCCATCAAACGTCTGGAAGTATACGCAGATAAAGGAACAGAGGAAGAACATAAATTTGTAACTCTGGAAGCACTGGGTGAAGAAGTTGAGTAAACTGATTATTACCCAAATGAATATCCGGCAGATTCCATGCTATGTATGTGCGTATGAAGAAGACGGTAAAGTAATGGAACTGCGCTTCGAACCTGTTGGGGAGAAATCTTCTCTTGGAAATATTTATGTTGGACAGATAGAGAATATAGCTGCCAATATCGGTGCTGCATTCGTACAGATTTCTGCCGGGGAAAAATGCTACCTGCAGCTTTCCGATGCTCCAAATGCGATTTATGCTTCTGTAAAAAAAGGTGACCGTCCATTAAAGGCAGGAGATGAAATCCTTGTGCAGATCAGCCGGGAAGCAATGAAGGGAAAATTACCGGCTGTAACCACGAATCTGAATTTTACAGGCAAATATCTGGTTCTTACAACCGGCGATAAGAAATTTGGTCTGTCTTCCAAACTTTCCAATGATGACAGAAGCCGTATCAGTAAGTGGATGGAAGCAGAAGTTAACCGTCCGGATAAAGAGTTTGGTATCATCGTTCGTACAAATGCAGCAGATGCATCAAAAGAAGAAATACTGAAAGAACTGGAATACCTGAAGGGCCTGTATCATAAAGCTGCTGTAGACGGAAGATCCCGTACCTGTTTCAGCTGCGTATATAGAACAGAGCCTTTTTATATCTCTGCAGTCCGCGACGCCAACAGCCGGAACCTGGAAGAGATCATAACAGATATCCCTGAGATATCCCGACAGATTTCTGACTATCTTAACAGTAACAGCCCGGAGGAAAAAGAGAAGCTGCGGTTTTATGATGATAAACTTCTCCCTCTTTACAAACTTTATCGCCTGGAAACTGTCTTAGAAGAAATCCAGCATGAGAAAGTCTGGCTGAACAGTGGTGGATTTCTGGTAATCCAGCAGACAGAAGCCTTCGTATCCATTGATGTAAACAGCGGAAAGTTTACAGGCAAAAAGAAAATGCAGGAAACTTACCGAAAAATCAATTTGGAGGCAGCAAAGGAAATTGCCAGACAGTTACGTCTCAGAAACCTGTCCGGAATTATTCTGATTGATTTTATTAATATGGAAAATCAGGATCATCAGGATGAACTGTTCCATGTCCTGCAGAAATATCTGCGCAAAGATCCGGTAAAGGCAAAAGCAGTGGACATCACTCCACTGCACATCCTGGAACTTACCAGAAAGAAAGTGCGAAAACCTGTGATTGAGGAAATCAGAGAATTATAGTTTGCCATAAAATAATTATGTAAACCAAACGAGTATCTGCAATTCTCATCGATATTTTTCCGTAACTGAATAACTGCTCTGCAGTTTGTATTTTATCACAGATCCTGACGGATACCGGATTGAAATTGTACCTGTAAAATAAAAGAAAAAAATTCAAAAAAATTGAAAAAAACTTATTGACAAATCGAATTTTGTCCGCTATTATAAATGAGATGCCGCACAGAGAGGTACAAGCACCGAAAGGTCACCATATCTGGCGAGTAAAGATTATAGGAGGTGCCACAGATGTACGCAATTATTGCAACAGGTGGTAAACAGTACAAAGTTGCTGAAGGCGACGTAATCAGAGTTGAGAAACTCGGTGTTGAAGCTGGTGAAACTGTTACTTTTGATAATGTTATTGCAGTAAGCAATGACGGATTAAAAGCTGGTGAAGATGTGAAAGATGCCAGTGTTACCGCTACTGTAGTTGAGAACGGTAAAGCAAAAAAAGTTATCGTTTACAAATACAAGAGAAAAACTGGATATCACAAGAAAAACGGTCACAGACAGCAGTACACTAAAGTAAAAATCGAAAAGATTAACGGTTAATCTGGTGTCATTATGATTACAATTACAGTTAAGAAGAGAAATGGAAATTATCTGGAATTTGTTTCGAAAGGTCACGCCGGATATGCAGAGGAAGGACAGGATATTGTCTGTGCTGCTGTCTCTGTACTGGTGATCAATACTGTAAATTCTCTTGAGACATTTACAGATGATCAGTTTGAAGTGCAGGAAGATGACGGCTATGTATCTTTTCATTTTACGGCTCCGGTTACTGAGAGGGGAACCCTTCTCATGGATTCGCTGATTCTCGGATTAACAGAAATTGAACATAGTTATAACAATCGATATTTGACAGTAAAAGTCAAGGAGGTGTAACAACATGATGAAAATGAACCTTCAGTTATTCGCACATAAAAAAGGAGTTGGTTCTACAAAGAACGGTCGTGATTCCGAATCCAAGAGATTAGGTGCGAAGAGAGCAGACGGACAGTTTGTTAAAGCTGGAAATATTCTTTACAGACAGCGCGGAACTAAGATCCATGCTGGTGAGAACGTAGGTTGCGGTAAAGATTATACTTTATTCGCACTTAAAGATGGTGTCGTAAGATTTACCAGAAAAGGACGCGATAAGAAACAGGTTTCTATCGTTCCAGTAGAAGCAGAATAATCTGGTTAAGCGAAGGCTTCAAATCTAATATGGGTTTGGAGCCTTTCTTTTATAGTAGAATTGCTATAGATTAAAAGAGTTATATGATATAAAAGAAACCATAGCAATCCTTGTAAATAATGCATATTGATCCGACTCATCAGAGTGCGAAATCCTGCTGAACGGTCTCAAATGCATTAATTTAAGAAGATTACTATTACGAAATAATTATTAGTAAAGGACAGAGGTGTGTCATATGTTTGCAGACAGAGCGAAAATCTATATCCGCTCCGGTAAAGGCGGCGACGGCCATGTAAGTTTCCGCAGAGAATTATATGTTCCGAATGGCGGTCCTGACGGCGGTGACGGCGGTCGTGGAGGAGACGTGATATTTGAGGTAGATGAAGGCCAGAACACCCTTGGCGACTACCGACACAGAAGAAAATATAAAGCAGAAGACGGACAGGAAGGCGGCAAAAAACGCTGCCATGGTGCCGATGGAAAAGATGTTGTATTAAAAGTTCCGGAAGGAACTGTTATCATGGATGCAGAATCCGGTAAAGTAATTGCTGATATGTCCGGTGAAAATAAACGCCAGATCGTATTAAGAGGCGGAAGAGGTGGCAAAGGAAACCAGCATTATGCGACTGCAACCATGCAGGTTCCGAAATATGCACAGCCAGGACAGCCTGCGCAGGAACTGGAAGTTCTTCTGGAGCTGAAAGTAATCGCAGACGTAGGCCTGGTTGGATTCCCGAATGTCGGAAAGTCCACATTCCTTTCCCGTGTTACCAACGCACAGCCGAAAATTGCCAACTATCACTTTACAACCCTGAGCCCAAATCTTGGCGTTGTAGATACTGAAAACGGTGGTTTTGTGATCGCTGATATTCCCGGTCTGATCGAAGGTGCTTCCGAAGGTGTGGGACTTGGACATGAGTTCCTCCGCCACATTGAACGTACCAGAGTCATTATCCACATTGTAGATGCAGCATCTACAGAGGGACGTGACCCAATCGATGATATTTACAAGATTAATAAAGAACTGGAAGCTTATAATCCGGAAATTGCTGCAAGACCACAGGTAATCGCAGCAAATAAAATCGACTGTATCTATACAGAAGACGGCGAAGAGAGCCCGATTGACAAACTTAAGGCAGAATTTGAGCCAAAAGGAATCCAGGTATATCCGATTTCCGCTGTCAGCGGTCAGGGTGTCAGAGAACTTTTATTCCATGTGAAAGAACTTCTTGACAGCTGCCCACAGGAACCTGTAGTATTTGAACAGGAATTCTTCCCTGAAGATATGTTGATCGGAGAAAACCTTCCATATACAGTAGAGCAGAGTCCTGAAGATCCGACAATTTTTGTTGTCGAGGGACCGAAGATTGAAAAGATGCTTGGCTACACAAATCTTGATTCCGAAAAAGGTTTCGCATTCTTCCAGAAATTCCTGAAAGAGGGAGGCATCCTGGAAGAACTTGAGAAGGCAGGCATTCAGGAAGGTGATACTGTGCGTATGTACGGATTTGATTTTGATTACTATAAATAGATTCAATAATGAAACAGATGTGGTAAGACGGATGATTTTGTCCGTTTGCAGAGAATAACAGAGGAAAATAAAAATGACAAGTAAACAGAGAGCTTATTTAAAAGGTCTTGCAATGACCATGGATCCAATCCTTCAGCTTGGAAAGGGTGGTCTTACTCCTGAGAACACAGCCGCAGTAGATGAGGCGCTTGCAGCCAGAGAACTGATCAAGATCAGTGTTCTTCAGAACTGCCTGGAGGATCCGCGCCAGATGGCTGAGGTTCTGGCAGAACGTACACGTTCCCAGATCGTACAGGTTATCGGCAAGAAAATTGTTTTATACCGTGAAGGCAAAAACGAAAAGAAAAAAATTGAATTACCCAGAAAATAATACGGAGTTTTTTATGGCTGACATCAAACACAGAATTGGTATTATGGGCGGTACTTTTGATCCCATCCACATGGGGCATCTGATTCTGGGAGAGAAAGCATACGAACAGTTCCGACTGGAAAAGGTACTGTTCATGCCTTCCGGAAATCCGCCTCACAAGAGAAACCGTCAGGGACGTGCCACAGATGAAGAAAGAGTTGAAATGGTCCGCAGGGCGATTACCGGAAATCCTCACTTTGAACTGTCGCTGACTGAAATGCATGAAAATGGTTATACTTACACTTATCATACACTGGAAATGCTAAAAGAGAAGAATCCGGATACTGATTATTATTTTATAATCGGCGCAGACTCCCTGTATGACTTTGATACATGGCGTGAACCGGAAAGAATCTGCAAAAACTGCATTCTGGTAACTGCTGTAAGAAATCATTCCACAATCGCAGAGCTCGAAGCAGAAATGAACCGTCTTTCGCTTAAATATAATGGCACATTTCTGACACTGAATACCACAAACCTTGATGTATCCAGCGAAATGCTCAGAAACTGGATCAGAGAAGATAAAAGTGTGCGTTACTATATTCCTGATCCGGTGATTGAGTATATCAGAGAAAACCAGATTTACAGTCTGGCCGAAAAGAAAGGATGATCTTCCGATGGCAGAGTATGATTTTATAAAAATGCAGAAAAAATTAGCAAAATATCTGGATGAGGATCGTTATGAACATACGTTGGGAGTTATGTTTACATGTGCAGCACTTGCCATGGTTCATGACTGTGATCTGATCACAGCCCAGACTGCCGGACTGCTCCATGACTGTGCAAAATGTATTCCGAACAAAAAGAAGCTGAAAATGTGCAACCAGCATCATATTTCGGTATCTGAATTCGAACAGGAGCATCCTTTTTTACTTCATGCCAAGCTTGGAGCTTACGTAGCTAAGGCTAAGTATGATGTTACAGATGAAAATATTCTTTCTGCCATCACCTGGCATACTACCGGAAAGCCGGAGATGACACTGTTGGAAAAAATCGTCTATATTGCCGATTATATTGAACCAAAACGTGATAAAGCTCCTAATCTTGCAATTGTACGTAAACTGGCTTTTCAGGATCTTGACGAATGTATGTATAAGATTTTGGGTGATACACTGGCTTATCTGGAGGAAAATCCGAAAGATATTGATAATGCTACGAAAGATGCTTTCTTGTATTACAGGGATTTACACATGAAAAGACAGTCCTGAGTATAAATTGTCTCGACTGGCAGAGTTTTACATATAGGGGACAGCACAACAGGGAGAACAGATTACGGATATAAATATTTATTTAGAGAAGATATATGTAGCTATTCAATAGTCTGTTGATCATGAAGATATTGAACAGTTACAAAAGCAGATAGAAAGAGAGGTTGTTTCCATGAACAGAGAACTTGAAATGGCAAAACTTGCCTGCCGCGCACTTGATGAGAAAAAAGGAAAAGATATTAAGGTAATAGATATCCATGAAGTATCTGTAATTGCCGATTATTTTGTAATTGCAAGTGCTTCCAACCAGAATCAGGTTCAGGCTATGGTTGACAATGTAGATGAAACACTTGGCAGAGCCGGATTTGAAGCAAAACAGATTGAGGGAACCAGAAACTCCAGCTGGGTTCTTATGGATTACGGCGATATGATCGTTCACGTATTTGACGAAGAGAATCGTCTTTTCTATGACCTCGAAAGAATCTGGAGAGATGGTAAGGTTCTTGACGTTAATGAATTTCTTGAGAAATAAGTAGAAAAAATTGTTACTGTTCACTCTGTTCACAGCAACATGCTTGCGATGCACAGACTTTATGCTAATCGCATAAAGTCGCGCGGTATGTCTCGGGTTTTCTGTGACCTTCGTTCACAAAAAACACCTCGCGGGATATTACCAGTGAACAGTAACGAAAAATTTACAGTTATTCGGTGTAGAACTGCGTAGCGAGGCGGATGATTTTATCCGCCTGAATTTGTGAAATTTGCAAAATAAAATACAGAGGAAATCAGATATCATCATTAAGAGATACCTGATTTCCTCTGTTGTTTTTTTGAATTGATATAGTATAATTTGCAGTGTATGGGGACTTGCTTGATTCGATTATGAGCAAGTTGCGAAGCGGATTGCGAATATCTGCCTGACTATTCACGTATCAGTTATATTACTCATACAAACGGAACACACCAAATACTTTGCCAAGAATCTGAAGACCTTCATGTACAAGGATTGGCTCCATTGTATCATTTTCCGGCTGGAGACGATAGTATCCTTTTTCTTTATGGAAAGTCTTAACTGTAGCACCGTCATCGATCAGCGCAACAACAATATCTCCATCCTCTGCTGTGGACTGCTGTTTTACCAGAACCTGATCTCCGTCAAAAATTCCGGCGTTTATCATACTTTCCCCTTTTACTTTCAACAGAAAGCTCTGTGAATTAGGCATAAACTCTGCAGGGATAGGGAAATAGCCTTCAATATTCTCAACTGCCAGAAGTGGCTGTCCGGCTGCCACAGTTCCTATGATGGGAACATTCACAACCTCTCTGCGGACCAGATTAAAATTGTCATCAATAATCTCAATCGCACGTGGTTTCGTTGCATCTCTGCGGATATATCCATTTTTCTCCAGTGCTTCCAGATGTGAATGAACGGAAGAAGTAGATTTCAGGTTGACTGCCTCGCAGATTTCACGAACTGCCGGCGGAAATCCCCGGTTCAAAATCTCATTCTTTATGTAATCAAGAATCTCCTGCTGCTTTGGCGTGATTCTTCCATATGGCATAATTATACCCTCCTTTTTAAGTTATTTTTTGTTCGTACACTCTTCATAACCATTCAGCAGTCTGCTATTCTATGAGATACTGAACAGTTTCTGATTTTTTTATCATATCATAATTCCTGACAAAAAGCAAACTTATATTCTGAAAATGTGTTCTTACTTATGTGCTCCCGTTACTGTTTACTCCATTCTCAGTAACGGGATTATTGGTTACAGTTAACACACCACTATCCTGCGAGGTGTTTTGGCATGAATATGCCAAAATCCCGAGACATACAAGCCAAAATTCCATTGCCGCAGGCAATCTGGAATGAATTTTGGCTACGTTACTGTGAACGGAGTGAACAGTAACGATTATTGTGAATTCTTTATGAATAAACTTGTTTTTAAATGTGCAAAGTGTTACAATATTTTGGAAAATGGTGTAACTATTCAGCAGTCACTGTGAAATCGCTGAACAGTTATAGAATGATTATGAACTGCACAAAAAGGAGACATTCCATTGTCTGATAATAAATCAAAAAAAATGCCGGGAATCCTGGCAAGGCTTCGCATGGTCGTGGGGCTGAATATCGGAACGATCATGTTTGGCATCTTATTCATATATATGGCATTCAGTGCCATATTATATTTTACAACTACTCATATTGAGTCCTATCAGGTTACATCAGGACCTTTATCCCGCAACGAAACATATACCGGCCTTGCCATACGTGAAGAAAGTTTATGCAAGGCAGATTCATCAGGCTATATTACTTATTATGCAAGGGAGGGCAGTAAAATCAATGCTTCCGGAGCGGTGTACGGACTTAGTGATACAAAAACAGCTTCTGCTCCGGCATCTCTTGCCCCGGAAGAACTTTCAAAGGTACGGACTGATATGATGAGTTTTTCCAAAGGATTCAGTTCAAGTAAATTTAACAGCACCTACAGCTTTAAATATGAACTGAAGGGAAATATCCTTCAATATGCAGAGTCTGGCAATACCTCATCTGCTCCTCTTACTTCAGATGAGGACGGTGAAGGAAATGACAGTGGTGACAATGACAAAACAGCAGATATTTATCCCGGAAATCAAACTATCTGCCAGTCCCAATCTGATGGTATCGTTTTATATTCCATGGATAATTATGAAGGAAAAACAGTAGATGCTGTAAAGGCAGAAGATTTCGATCAGAATTCTTACCATGAAACAGATTTGAAAACTTCCGACAAGGTAAAAGCAGGAGATGATATTTATACCATTATCACAGATGAACGCTGGAGCCTTCTGATTCCTTTGAGCGACAGACAGGTTGAAAAACTGAAAGACCGTTCTACAATACGTGTCAAATTTTTAAAAGACGATATGACACAAAACGGAGATTTTTCCATTATTACCATAGACGGTGACAAATATGGACAGATTGATTTCAATAAAGGTCTGATTCGTTATGCATCTGACCGTTTTTTGGACATTGAACTTGTAACCAACACAGTTGTAGGTCTGAAAATCCCTCTTACCTCTATTGTAACCAAGGATTTTTATGTGATTCCATCCAGAATGGCCACTACACAGGATAATCAGACAGGTTTTACCCTTTATGAGGGGAAAAATAAAACAACATTTAAAAATGTGAGCATTTACGCAAGCATTGATGATTCATCTGTCTCCAAACTGGCAGTGGACGAAGCAGAACAACCTCAGATTTATTATGTTGACAAGAGTTCATTTAAGGAAGGGGATGCCCTGATCAATACGGATACCGGTGAAAAATATGTGATCGGAGAGACAGATACCCTGGAGGGAGTATACTGTATTAATAAAGGCTATGCGGTTTTTCGCCGTATTGAAATACTTGATGAGAACGAAGAATATGCTATTGTATCTAAAAACACCACCTACGGTCTTTCCAGATATGATCACATTGTTCGAAACGCTGATAAAGTAAAGGAAGAAGACATTTTATACTAATTAAGGAGGCTTAATATGTTAGCTGATAAACTAAACCTTGTAAAAAAGAATATTGAAGAGGCCTGCGATACTGCAGGGCGTTCTCCCCAAGAGGTAACTCTTATTGCGGTCAGTAAGACCAAACCGGTGGAAATGCTGAAAGAAGCATATGATGCGGGTGCAAGAGTGTTTGGGGAGAATAAGGTTCAGGAGATCGTAGATAAATACGATCAGATGCCATCAGATGTACAGTGGCACATGATCGGACATTTACAGAGAAATAAAGTGAAATATATTATTGATAAAGTATCTATGGTACACTCTGTAGATTCTGTCCGCCTGGCAGAGGCCATCGAAAAAGAGGCAGCAAAAAAAGATATCTGCATGCCGGTTCTGATCGAAGTAAATGTAGCAGGAGAGGAAAGTAAGTTTGGCCTTTCAATCGAAGAGGTATTACCATTTCTGAAAGAAATTTCTTCTTATGAGCATCTTCAGGTAAAAGGACTTATGACAATTGCACCATTTGTAGCAAATCCTGAAGAAAACAGAGAAGTTTTTCAAAAATTAAAGAAATTAAGTGTTGACATTGCGGCCAAAAACATTAATAATGTTAATATGAGCGTCCTGAGTATGGGAATGACAAATGATTATCAGGTCGCAGTTGAGGAAGGGGCCACTATGGTGCGCGTGGGAACGGGTATCTTTGGCGAAAGAGATTACTCAATAAAAGAAGATTAAAATAAGATTGGAGATTAAAATGGGCGTTTTAGATAAATTTTTAGATGCCATCAAATTAAACGATGATTACGATGATGATGGATTCTTAGATGATGATCTGTTAGATGAGGAAGAAGATGATGACTTTCTCGATGACGATTTCGATGAGAAACCAAAGAAGAAATTTTTTGATAAATTCTCTAAGAAAAAAGAATCCGACGATAATGATGACTTTGATGATGTAGAAGAGAAAGCAGTTAAGGCAGCTCCGAAACAGACATCTGCTCCAAAACAGACCGCTTCGGCTCCGTCTAAGGTTACGGTTAAACAGGAACGCGCCGAACGCCAGACACGTCCTGCAGCATCTTCCAAGATTACTCCAATGAGAAGCAGCCGCAAATCAAATCAGGGTCCCAATATGGAAGTGTGTGTGATCAAACCTTCTTCTATGGAAGATACGCGTGAGATTGCTGACACTTTAGTAGATAATTCTACTGTTATTTTGAATCTGGAGGGAATTGATGTGGAACTGGCACAGAGGATCATCGATTTCACGTCCGGTGCATGCTATTCTTTAGGCGGCAGCCTTCAGAAAGTATCCAGCTATATCTTTGTACTTGGACCGTACAATGTAGATATTACCGGTGACCTTCAGAATATTCTGGGAGGCTCTGCTCCGTCTGTAAGAGCAGGATATTGATCCAGGATGGAAAAAGACGAATTTTTTCTTAAGAGAATCCGGGAATTGGCAAATCTCTCCTGGCAGAGAGATATCGTTACATTTTCGGATTTTCTTAATTTAAATGAACAGAATATAGTCAGTAGCCTGAAACATCAGTTTCCCCAGATTGTTATGGAGACGTCCGGAGGCTATGAGAATGCGGAGCGTCAGATGGTTGCATTTCATCCTGATGCTCTTGCTTTTACATGGGAATATCCCATCGACTGTCTGAGGATTGAACCAAAGGCTCTTAAATTCTCTGAAGAGCTTTCTCATCGTGATTATCTTGGTGCACTTCTCAATCTTGGAGTAGACAGAAGTGTGATCGGTGATATTGTTGTTCAGAAAAAAGCTGCCTGGTTTTTCTGCCAGAACAAAATGACGGAATTCTTTCTTGAAAATCTGTGCCGGGTCCGTCATACCAATATTCTGATCACAAAAGTGGAGGATTCTGATGAATTTCCACGCCCTGTCCTTGAATCTGTCAGCGGTACCTGTGCTTCGGTACGTCTGGATTCATTGATCTCGCTTGCTTTTAAGACATCCAGAAGCAGTATGGTATCTTATATTGAAGGCGGGCAGGTTTTTGTCAACGGAAAACTGATCACCAGCAACGGATATGAGCCGAAAGATGGTGACATTATATCTGTACGTGGGAAAGGACGGTTCATTTTTGACGGTGTTTCTCACCAGACAAAAAAAGGACGCTGCAGTGTGCGTATTATGCGCTATGTATAAATTTTGTAATAAAAGGAGAACAGGAAAATGGCAGAACAGAAATTACTTGTAAAACGGGAAGGAGATTTCCATTATCCTATTTATTTTAAAAATGACTTTCAGGATCTTGCCGGTGCGATCAGAGAAGAAGGACTTGAAAACCGGAAAATCTGTATTGTGACAGACAGTCATGTTGCACCTCTTTATCATGAAGCAGTTAAATTAGCTCTTCAGGAAATTTCCTCTGAAATATTCTCTTTTGTATTTGAAGCTGGTGAAAAGAACAAAAACCTGAATACAGTACAGGAATTATATAAAACTTTGATTGAGAATGAAATGGACAGAAAAGGTCTGCTGGTTGCGCTGGGCGGCGGTGTTGTAGGTGATCTGACAGGTTTCGGAGCTTCCACTTACCTGAGAGGGATTGATTTTATCCAGGTTCCTACTACGCTTCTGGCACAGGTTGACAGCAGCGTAGGAGGTAAAACAGGTGTTGACTTCCTTCAGTACAAAAACATGGTAGGAGCTTTCCATCAGCCCCGACTTGTATATATGAATATGAGTACCCTGCAGTCTCTTCCGAATCGGGAATTCACCTGTGGAATGGGTGAAATTCTTAAGACAGGACTGATCTGCGATGAAGAGTTCTTCCGTTTTGTATGTAAGAATCAGCCTGAGATCAGTAAATTGGATCTGAGTATGCTTTCCAGAATGATCCGCAGATGCTGCGAGATCAAGGCAGGTGTGGTAGAGCGTGATCCGAAGGAGCAGGGAGAACGTGCACTTTTAAATCTTGGTCATACAGTCGGACATGCAGTCGAAAAAATGAAAAACTTTCAGCTGCTTCATGGACAGTGTGTTGGAGTCGGTCTGATCGCTGCCGCTTATCTTTCCATGCAGAGAGGATTATTAACAGAAGAAGAATACGAAGAGATCAGAAAAGGGTGCCATTCTTATAATCTTCCTCTTTCTGTTGATTCACTGAATGCCGGGGATGTCTTGGCAGCAACAAAAAAAGACAAAAAAATGGAAGCCGGTCATATTAAATTTATCCTTATGGACGGGATCGGTAAAAGTTTTATAGACAAAACTGTCACAGATGAGGAATTGCTCCAGGCAATCCGGGAGATTCTGATATGACAGCTGTTTCCTCCGTATCTTCATGTATGCACTGGATTAGAGGCTGTATTATTATCCTTTTGCTGACAATCCTGGATCAGGGAAGTAAATCTCTTGTTCTGGCACAACTGAAAGATCAGCCTGATATCTCTCTCATTCCGGGAGTTCTTCAATTACGGTATCTCGAAAATCGTGGAATGGCCTTTGGATTGTTTGAAGGTAAAATTCCGGTGTTTGTGATTTTGTGCCTTTTGTTTTTTGGTGTATTTATCTATGTATATGCCAGAATCCCGAAAAACAGATATTATCTGCCGCTGTCAGTAACTGCACTGGTAATGGTTTCCGGTGCTCTTGGAAATTTTATTGACAGAGTATGCAGAGGCTATGTTGTGGATTTTATCTATTTTTCACTGATTGATTTTCCGGTATTTAATATAGCTGATATGTATGTGGTATGCAGTGGCATATTACTTGTTATGCTGGTGTGTTTCAGATACAAAAATGATGAAGATTATGACTTCTTAAGAATAAAAAAGGATTAGTATTATGGAAATTCTTAATTATCAGGTTTCTGAAGGTCAGTCCGGTATCCGGATTGACCGCTATCTTTCTGAAATGAACGAAGAACTGTCACGTTCTTATATTCAAAAGCTGCTTAAAGAGCAGAAAATAACCGTCAATGGTTCTGCTGTAAAAGCCAACTACAAAGTTCAGGAAGGAGATGAAATCTCCGTAGCAGTTCCTGACATAAAAGAGCCGGATATACTTCCGGAAGATATCCCTCTGGATATTCTTTATGAAGATGATGATGTACTTATTGTAAATAAACCAAAGGGGATGGTGGTTCATCCCAGTGCCGGACATACTTCCGGAACATTGGTAAATGCTATTATGTTTCACTGTAAGGACAATCTGTCGGGGATCAATGGTGTTCTGCGTCCTGGTATTGTCCATAGAATCGATAAGGATACCACAGGTGCACTTCTTGTATGCAAGAATGATAATGCACACCGCAACCTGGCAGAACAGTTAAAAGAGCATTCTATCAGGCGTAGATACCGGGCAATCGTAGCAGGAGTACTGAAAGAAGACGAAGGGACGATCGAAGGTCCCATCGGGCGCCATCCGATTGACCGCAAAAAGATGGCTGTCAACTATAAAAACGGCAAGGATGCTGTCACACATTATAAAGTTCTGGAACGTTTCAAAAATGCCACTTATGTGGAATGCCGTCTGGAAACAGGCAGAACGCATCAGATTCGTGTGCATATGACAAGTATCGGTCATCCACTTCTGGGTGATGAAGTGTACGGTTCCGGTAAGAATCCTTATCATCTGCAGGGACAGACGCTTCATGCAATGATTCTTGGCTTTGTTCATCCATCAACGGGCGAATATATGGAGTTTACAGCTCCTTTACCTGAATATTTCGTTAAATTATTAGAAAAATTACGAAAGTAGTTTGCATTTTTTGGGAAATATTGTATAATATGTCTATCGAATATGTAACAGAAGGGAGTGCAGACTATGAATAGTACGAGTTCAATTATTACAATTGGTCGTGAGTACGGCAGTGGAGGAAGACAGATAGGTCAGGAAGTTGCCAAATATTTTGGTATTAAATGTTATGATAAAGAACTTCTCGAACACGCAGCAAATGAAAGCGGTATCTGCAAAGAACTTTTTGAGAATCATGATGAAAGACCAACTAACAGCTTTTTATATTCTCTGGTCATGGATACCTACTCATTTGGTTATTCTTCTTCAGGATTTACAGATATGCCTATGAACCACAAAGTATTTCTTGCACAGTTTGACGCAATCAAGAAACTGGCCTCCGAAGGTCCATGCGTTATGGTCGGAAGATGTGCAGATTATGCGTTGTCAGAGTATAAAGACTGTTTCAGTGTATTTGTACATGCAGATACAGACTGGAGGATTAACCGTCTTTCACAGAAACATAATAAAACTGCAAAAGAAGCAAAAGACATGATCAATAAGACAGACAAGAGCCGTTCCAGTTACTATAATTACTACACCAATAAGAAATGGGGGGCTGCTTCAAGCTACAATCTCTGCGTAGACAGCAGCAAACTTGGAATTGATGGTGCAGCAAAAGCAATCATTCAGGCAATTGAGATTTTTGATTCCATAAAAAATAAATAGGATTATATTTTTTACAGATACTTTACCACATCCTTGGTAAAGTATCTGTTTTTGGATGAATTTATAACAGTCTTTTCAATTCATTCCAGATTGCCTGCGGCAATGGAATTTTGGCTTGTATGCCTCGGGATAGTGGTGTATGAACAGTAACAAGACTGCTATAATTTTTTTTAATATATATTAAATTTTCATGACATTTGTTAAAATATATGCTATAATCATACCATGTTAAAAAGGAGGACATTATGAAATTTCGTTGGGACAACCGATATTTACACTGGGGTGTAACCGCTTTTCTGGTAATTGCCGCCAGTATGCTGTTTTATTATGGCATATTTCACATGAAAACCCTGATCGTGGGAATCAAAACTTTTCTGGGAATTATGGCGCCTATTATCTATGGTGTAATCCTTGCTTATATTCTCAGTCCGCTGATCAATCTCTTTGAGCAGAAGCTGATCTATCCGCAGCTGGAAAAGCATAATATTAAGTTACAGAAAAAAGGAAAACGGGCTATTCGATGGGGATGTGTCCTTTTTTCCATGTTCCTGTTCTGGATTATCATTTACGCATTACTGATGATGGTGCTTCCTCAGTTGATCCGAAGTATCATGAGTATTATTTACAGTTTTCCGTACTATGTAAAAGTTATTGAAAAGTGGCTCAATTCATTTGTTGAGCATGGATGGAAACTGAATCCTGAAATGCTCGATATGATCAACCAGTATTCTGCAAAAGCACAGGAATATCTTACTACCGATATTCTTCCGCAGATGCAGGATATGCTCAAAAATGTTTCAGCAGGTATTTTTGATATCCTGATCTTTATGAAGAATTTTCTGATCGGTGCCATTGTAGCTTTGTATGTACTTGCAGACAAAGAGAAATTTGTTGCCAAAAGCAAAATGATGGTATACGCTATATTGCCTCATAAATGGGCAAATATGCTTATACGCGTTATGCGTTTTACAGACAAGACTTTTGGTGGTTTCATATACGGAAAACTTCTGGATTCTGCTATTATTGGAATTTTGTGTTATTTTGGAATGTTGCTTTTGGATTTGCCGTACCCGATTCTTATCAGTGTAATTATCGGTGTGACAAATGTTATTCCGTTTTTTGGTCCTTACATCGGAGCCATTCCATGTATTTTGCTTATTTTAGTAGTAGATCCCATAAAAGGTCTGTATTTTGCAATTTTTATCCTGCTTCTTCAGCAGTTTGATGGAAATATCCTTGGTCCGAAAATTCTCGGAGAATCTACCGGACTTTCCAGTTTTATGGTTATTGTTGCCATCATGATCGGGGGCGGTCTCTTTGGGGTTCCGGGAATGATTGCAGGAGTTCCTGTATTTGCCGTACTTTATGCTCTGATCTGGAGACTGATCAATCATTCTCTTAATGACAAAAAAATGCCGGCAGAAGAAGAGACATATATAAATATTGACTGTCTGGATGAACAGACAGGTGAAGTACTTCCTATTTGCAAGGAAGAAAAACACAAGATTTCACCGGAAGAACTGGAAGCGAGAAAAAATAATTTCTTTATGAAAATATGGAATCCGCTTTCCGGACTGGTCATAACCATATGGAAATATCTCCTGCGGATTTTAAACATAATATGGGGATATATCAAAAAAGCAGGGATTTTCCTGAAGAACAGATATGTTGAATTAAAGAATAAACGAGAGAAAAATAAGTAAACCTTCACAGTTACAAAAAAACACACACAGGAGTTACTATGAAGAAAAAAAAGTTATATTTGACAGCTTTTCTTTTGGTTCTGGCACTGGCTCTGCAGGGTGGAATCTTTTCCGGTTTCTCTGTACCAGTTCAGGCTGCAGCAACTTCCAAAAAGCAGACAGGATTTGTGAAAAAAAACGGAAGTTGGTACTATTATGATAAGAACGGAAAAAAAGCTACCGGCTGGTACAAAAGTGCTGCAGGAAATCAGTACTATTTCGGAAAGACCGGTGCAGCCAAAGCCGGAATTCTGACCATCAGTGGAAAAAAGTACTGTTTTAATGAAAAAGGTAAAATGCTTACTACCTGGCAGACAGTAAATGGAAAAACGTATTTCTTTGATGAAAAAAAAGGGTATATGCATACCGGATGGGTTACTACAGCTGCAGGGAATAAATACTATTTCTGGAATGACGGGGTGATACGATCCGGTTTCCATAAAGTAAATAATGTATATTACTGCTTTAATGAAAAAGGAAAAATGTATAAAAACTGTTTTCGCAAAAGCGGGAATTCCACCTATTATCTTCAGGCCAATGGTACTATGGCAAAAGGTCGTCTGAAAGTAAAGGGAAGCTGGTATTCCTTTAACAGAAATACCGGTCAGCTGGTCAGAAGCGGATGGTATAAAGAAACAGACGGTTCTTATTATTATGCAGCTTCAAATGGTAAACTTGTCAAAGGCTTCTATAAACCGGATTCCTATTATCGGTATTTCAGGAAATCAGATTGTAAACTGGTTACGGGATGGCAGACGATCAACGGACACAAGTATTATTTTAAGAAAACTAATGGAATCCGTTACGATGATATTATCCTGAAATCGTCATCTGGGAAAAGATATTATTTTGAGTCTGACGGAAAACTTGCCAGCAGTAAGTGGATCACGAAAAAAAGTGCTCATTATTATGCGAAATCAGATGGGGTGCTGGCCTCTGGATGGCTGACAGTAGACGGAAAGAAATATTATATGAACCCTTCTACATGTGAACGTGAAAGTGGGTGGGTTACTGTAGATGGAGAGAAGTATTACCTGAGTTCCTCCACAGGTGCTCTGGTTACAAATCAGTGGATTGATGATAATCATTATGTTGGAGAAGATGGTTCTCTTATTCCTGACTATCAGAACGGAGTTTCTTTTCGGTGGCCTTTAAGCTCCGGTTATTCCTATATCAGCAGTTATTTTGGAAACAGGGAATCTCCGGGAGGAATCGGTTCTACCAATCATAAAGGAATTGACATTCCTGCTCCTACAGGAACACCGATTTATGCGGCAGCATCAGGAACCATTGTTGCCATGCTTTCACCGGCATCGTCAGGCGGTGCCGGATATTATACCAAGATCAATCATGATGGAAAGGGACTTATCACAGAATATATGCACCAGTCTAAATTTAACCCAAATCTGAGTGTAGGAGATAAGGTCAAAAAAGGTGATATTATCGGATATGTAGGAAGCACCGGGAACAGCACCGGTCCTCATCTTCATTTTGGGGTTATGGTTAATGGGGTAAATCAGAATCCTCTGAATTATGTGAAGAGACCGTCATAATTAACCGGTTTCAGACACGCTCTAGTATATCGTTTCGCAGACAAGCGAGTGGTATAGTTATTTTCATTTTATAAATATATAAAAAAGGATATATGGTATATGAAGGAAGAATCAGAAAAAACATACACTTATTACAGAAAAGCGCAATATCATGAAACAGACCAGATGGGCATTATCCATCACTCTAATTATGTAAAATGGATGGAAGAGGCCAGGATTGGATATATGAGCCGGATGGGTTTCAGCTATAAGAAAGTAGAAGAGTTGGGAGTGATCTCCCCTGTTGTGGAAATTTCAGTTGCATATAGAAAGCAGGTTTTCTTCGATGATGAAATCCGGATCCGCGTTGGCATTAAGCAGTATAATGGAATTTCTCTGGAATTTAATTATGAATTTTTTAATGCGAGCAGAAATGAAATCTGCACAACCGCTTATTCCAGACATTGTTTTCTAAAAGATGGGAAACTGATCGCTCTCAAAAAAGAGCTTCCGGAATTGAATCGCATTATTACAGATTGTCTGTAAAACTATAGTTTTCCGGGAAAAATAAATCCGGAAACAATAAATGGATGTACTGGTTGGCAACAATAAGATAACATAAAAACATACGAAAGTAGTATGTTTTTATGTTATCTACATCTATACGACAAACGCGAGTTTTTCATATAGATGTAGGCTGCAGCTGTCTTTGCGCTGTAATCGTTTATTGACAAAGGCATTTTCTCTGCAATTATTAATCATTATCAACTTTGATGATTTATATGTCTTAAATATTCTCAACAATATTCTTAACATTAAGAAGTTATAAAATAATTTTTTTAAGGAGATTTTTTATGGATAAATATATTGATTATTATAATGATAGCAAGAAAGTCACTTACCATGAACAGACCGATATTTCAAATATTTTGAAGCTTCGAGCTGTTTTGAAAACACTGCCTGATTTCTGCAAGGATTATTTTCGTGCTATGGATCCGCTTACTACTACCAAAACACGAATTTCCTATGCGTATGATATCCGAATCTTTTTTCAGTTTCTCCTGGATGAAAATCCTGCCTTTAAGGACTATTCCATGAAAGATTTTACCGTTGATGTTCTGGATCAGCTTAAAGCTATAGATATCGAGGAATATCAGGAATATCTTAAAGTATATAAAAATGGTGATAAAACAGAAACCAATGGTGAACGTGGCCTGAAAAGAAAAATTTCTGCATTGAGAAGTTTTTATGCATATTATTATAAACATGAATTTATCCAGACGAACCCAACTGTTCTTGTAGATGTTCCGAAAACTCATGAAAAAAATATTATACGTCTTGATGCTGATGAAGTTGCCATGTTATTGGATCATATAGAGCACTGCGGTGATGAGCTTACCGGACAGAAACGTGTTTATTATGAAAAAACCAAGGAGCGTGATCTTGCCATCGTTACTCTCCTGCTTGGTACCGGGATTCGTGTATCTGAATGTGTAGGACTTGATGTTGAAGATGTTGATTTTAAAAATAATGGGATTAAAGTCACCCGAAAAGGTGGAAATGAAATGGTTGTATATTTTGGACATGAGGTAGAAAAAGCTTTGAAAAAGTACTTGGAAGTTCGTAAGAATATCGTTCCTGTAGCAGGGCATGAACATGCTCTCTTCTACTCTACCCAGCGAAAAAGGATTGGCATCCAGGCTGTTGAAAATCTGGTAAAAAAATACGCAGGTGCCATTACGACCACAAAAAAAATCACACCACACAAGCTTCGCAGTACTTACGGTACTACTTTGTATCAGGAAACAGGCGATATTTACCTTGTAGCCGATGTATTAGGTCACAGAGATGTAAACACCACAAAGAAACATTATGCAGCTATGGATGATGCAAGACGTCGTAAGGCGGCCACAGCGGTGCATTTACGCGAAGATTAAAAACATAAAAAGATAAAGTATGAAAAATGACAGATATGTCTTATGTCTGGAGTTTTGTATAGACTTTAAATAACAGACATAAGACATATTTGTCACATACTTGATTCTGTTTGGTTGATGATATGTTTTTCAGAATTCTATTTACTAACTGTTAAAGCTATTTTTATTTATCAAAATCAGTTTCAAATACGCCTTCCGGAGTACGTATTGTCAGTAACCCAAGATTGAATTCATCATCCATTACAGTAATATGATATTCAAAAATAACATCATCTTCAATCTTGGAAAGTAAAACGTAAGAGCCATTTTCTTTTCCTTCAATTTGGTCGCAGATATCTCCGTAAACCATTTCACCGGAAATTGCTCTTGGATATCCTGCATCTTTAATTTTTTGCTCAATTATTCTGTATAATTCTTCCATATATCTCTCATCTCCTAATATTTATTGTTTTTCCATGATAACAGGTATGCTTACAAAATGCAATAAAAAGGATATCTGCTGAAAATATCTTAACAGGTATCCTTTTTATTTATGTTATGTAGTTTTTAGTATTAATAATAAAAGATTGTTATAAAGCTACACTGATCTTACCATGGAGCGCTTCAGGAATCTCTTCTTTGTCTAAAGATACGCTAATTACAAAAGTAACATTAAATTGTTTACCAATCTCATCTAACTGTCCCAGAGTACCTGTAATGTCTTTATCTTCCAATTTTGCTACCTTAAGGAAACTGTCAAGATAAATCTGCTCAAGATCGTGATCCTGAGAAAGGATACCACAGATAAATCCTACAAATTCATCTGCATTCTTAATAGGGAATCCGGATACATCAATAAGACGTACTTTATTGTTGAGTTCATACATATGTTTTGTGCTCTTGTCTAAGTAGACAATACTTCCATTTGCCTCTTTTACCGCACCATTTACCTTATCTAACAGTACTTTTGTTTTGCCCTTGCCTTTCTTTCCTACAATCAGTTCAACCATGCTGTTTTCCTCCTTAGACACATATAATATTAATTTAGACTAAAAACTTTAATTAATATGTTTTATATTATAGTGCATATTATTCAAAAACACAAGTGGTATTTATATTTTTTTGTGAAATTTTGTTGAAAATATGTTACTGTTCACACACCACTGTCCCGCGAGGTGTTTTGGCATGAATATGCCAAAATCCCGAGACATACAAGCCAAGCTTCATATCTTTTGCAAGTTCCCAATTTTGCATCAGTTCATCCTGAAAGAAAATCATTGGATACCTGCAAAAGTTCTTCTTCGCGGAAATTTATTTTTTTCAATTGGTAAAAAAGCTATACAATTCCAGGTATTCCTTTTCTGTTTCCTCGAAAGCCCGTACCGTATAATCTATTGTAATATGAATTTCCGGTGCTTCCCTTTCCTGGGGTTCATTTAGCAGGTGTGTAAGGTCAAACCAGAGCATATCATCATCGATTTCCTTTAATAATTGTTTTTCTTTTGCGTTTAATGGGCTCCCAAGATATTTCTGATAGATCAGATCCAGCAGATTTTCCTCCTGCTCTTTATATCCTGAGAGGGTTTTCTTGAATGGTCTTGGCACATCAGATAAATAACATTCGCTGGCATCGTGCAGAAGGCAGGCAAATGCCACACGCCTGGAATATCCTCGCGCAAGGGCTTCTCTGGCACAGTTGATGCAATGCTGACCTACTGAAAAAAAAGTTTTTACCTGTCCGTTTCCGCGGCAGATTAAAGATAAGGCATGTGCAATATCTTCGATACAGATCATATCCGGATCCGGATGTAGTAGATCTATATGTCTGCCTGTGTATGTTGTAATACAATTGTTATTCATGATCTTTCACCTCGTTCTTTTATGTAACCGGAATTCTTGTAACAGCAAAGTGGATGGTCTTGTACGATCCATGCCGGAAGACTTTATTATGTTATAGGTGTTATAAAAACATTGCGGAGAATTTTCTATAACATAAAACGGATACAATTAATGATAACTGTATCCGTTTTATGTTAACTAACTGTTAATATTCTGAAGCAGTGAATTCATCTCCTGATACAGAAGTTCTTTCGTATCAGCTCCCATTACAATTGAAATAAAAGTTTTTCCGTATGCATTCTGTGTAAGGATTGCAAGACAATTGCCGGCTACTTCTGTTGTTCCGGTTTTACCACCGAGAATTGTAACATCTTTTGGGGCTGTTGCTTCTCCGGTAAGATAATGGTCTGTTGCGGTAAGCGTGGTGCTTTTTTCAGTTCCGTCTGAGCCTGTATAGGTTACTGTATAAGACGGCAACTCTGTAATTTCTGTAAATTCAGGATAGGTGAATGCTTCATTCAGCATCAGATAAATATCATATGGTGTTGTATAGTGATTTTCATCCTGCAGTCCATGTGGATTGGAAAAATGTGTTCCTGTACATCCAAGCTTTGCGGCATAATCATTCATCATCTGTACGAAGTTCTCTGTACTGCCTCCAACATATTCCGCAATGGCAGAAGCTGCATCATTGCCGGAATATACAAGCAGACAGTGGAGAAGCTGATCAAGGGTAACCTGATCGCCGGCCACAAATCCGCAGACCTGTGATCCATCCTCCAGTGTAACATTATCCTGAGTGATCGTGACAGTGTCATTCAGTTTTCCACTTTGTAATGCAAGCATTGCTGTCATGATCTTGGTAATACTTGCAGGATACACCTTATCATAAATGCCGTTTGCATACAATACTTTATGATTGCTCAGACTGAACAGCAGCCCTTTCTGTCCTTCTTCCAGCTGGGCATTCTTAATACAATCAACATTTCCTTTGGAGGAAACACATAATTTCTGGGCAAAAGATTCTGTTCTCATATTTTCCTTAGCTGCAAGGGCATTTGTGAAAACTTCAGAAGAATCAAAAGCCTGTTCAGGAGTACCAAAATAATTTCCGCTTAATATATTCCATCCGTAAAAAACACCGCCGGCAGCTGCAAGAATCACAAATACACCAACCAGAATCCTGAATATATGTTTTAATCTCTGACGCTTTTTATGATATTTTGTACGCAGCAGAGCCTGATGCTCCTCTGTTTGTCTGGATGGCATCTGCGATTTCGGCAGTTTGACTGTCTGAAGCGGTCTGGAAGGTTTGTGTCTGTGCGGAACTGCAGATTTGTATGGAACAGCAGATTTCTTTTCCGGTATTTTACCGGAAGATTTCTTTTTTGTTCTCATAAGTAATCCTCTCTTCTGTCAATTTCTTTTTGAATAATTTCTTTATTGTATGTGCTACTCTGAAGTCCTACATTGAGTACAAGCCCCATACCAATATACAGACTTACCAGCGAAGTCAGTCCATAGCTTACAAAAGGAAGGGGAGTTCCCGTATTAGGCGCAAGACCTGTTGCAACACAGATATTAATGAAGCTCTGTAGTGCGATCAGGCCGCCGATTCCACAGCAAAGAACCTTTCCTGACAAATCTTTTGCCCGAAGACTCATCCGGATACATTCAAAGGCAATTGCCAAAAGCAGCAATACAATTATCACGCATCCAATAAATCCATACTCTTCACCTGCAACAGCAAAAATAAAGTCTGTCTGATTCTCTGCCACGAAGTTTCCCTGATTTACAGAAGTTGTACTGTCATCACCGCTTAATTTCTTACCAACCAGTTCCCCTGAAGCAATTGCAGTTTTAGAGTTATTCTGCTGTTCAATATCATCCGAGTATTCTTCGTTTTCCGGATACAAAAAAGACATGATACGGCTTCTCTGGTAATCCTTGAGCAGTTTCTGATCCGGCTGGACAACAATTGATAAAAAAATAATGGTCAATGGAACAGCAATAAGCAGTGCTCCTCCGATGATTTTATAGCTTAAACCTGCAATATAGATCATAATACAGAAAATTACTACAACAGTAATTGTATTTTTCAGGTCCGGCTGTTCCAGGATCAGGAACAGAGGTACTGCCAGTAACACGCCGGATAATGCCAGCGTTTTAAGTGTATTCAGTGTTTCCTCATGATCCATAAAAAATTTTGCAAAGAATACGATCAGGATAATTTTTGATAATTCTGTCGGCTGAAATCGGAAAGATCCGATACCGATCCATCTGGCAGCACCGTTAGCACTGTCACCCGCAATACGCACAACGATCAGCATGATAATATTAAATCCATACATGATCCACTGAAAGTTCATGATCCATGAGTAATCCAGCAAAGAAAGGATCAGCATGACAATAAGTCCAAGTATTACTCCGGCAAACTGCTTTGATCGCAGGTCCGATGCTGCTGTGCCTACCAGTGTAACTCCTATCAGGCTGATCGCCAGCAGGAAAATGATCAGTCTGAAATTGTAAAATCTTAATTTATATTGCTTTAACATAATTTATCTGTCCTTTTTAGTAACTGTGAAGATACCAAACGGTTATCCTTTTTGTTTAAAACAGGAATATACGCATGGAGTACTGCAGGTTCCTGCGTAATCTGGATTTTTACCTGTTCTTCATCAATAGTAAGGTATTTTTTTACGGTATGTATCATATCATTCCGCAACATTTTCATCATCTGTGGAGAGCAGTCGATACGTTCCGAGATCAGCAGAAGCTTCATGCGGTCTCTTGCATATCCGGCTGAACGCTTCTTTTCTTTAAAAAAAGCTTTCACACAGATTCCCCCTTATAAATACAGGCTACTTTTTGAAAAAACTACCTATTTTTCTTAATAACCCCTGCTTCCTGTTAATGTCTGCAAACGGAATCTCTTCACCTAAAAGGCGTTTACAGATATTCATGTATTCTTCTTCTGCCTGAGAAGATTTCCCGGAAAGAGGCTCCCCCTGATTTGTGGCAATCACAATCTGTTCATCATCCAGAATTGTTCCGATCAGATCAACAGCAAGGATATCCGTTACATCATCTACGGACATCATATCACCTCTTGCAATCATATCCGGCCGCAGGCGATTGATGATCAGGCTGATATCTCTGATCTCGTTGGCTTCCAGGAGTCCGATGATCCGATCTGCATCACGTATCGCAGAAACCTCCGGCGTGGTAACTACCAGGGCTTTATCAGCACCTGCGATCGCATTTTTAAATCCCTGTTCAATTCCTGCCGGACAGTCCAGAAGAATATAATCAAACTGTTCTCTCAGATCGTCGGTCAGTTTTATCATCTGTTCCGGAGACACAGCGGATTTGTCTTTTGTCTGCGCAGATGGCAGAAGACATAATTCCGGATGTCTTTTATCCTTGATCAGAGCCTGTCGCAGACGGCAGCTTCCGTTAATGACATCCACCAGATTATAGACAATCCTGTTCTCCAGGCCCAGAACAACATCCAGATTCCGCAGACCGATATCTGTATCAACCACAACAACTTTTTTGCCCAGCATAGCCAGACCTGTTCCGATATTGGCGACAGTTGTGGTTTTTCCTACTCCGCCTTTGCCGGAAGTAATCACAATGACTTCACTCATAGTTACAATTTCCTCCCTGAAAAAATTTCCATTCTTCTGGTATTCTCCTGTATGGTAGTTTCAGTCATTCGAAGTGTCACTGGTATCACTTGCCGCAACACCGGTAAGAATAGACTTTTCATCAGTTAATTCAAAGATATATTTAAAAATATCATCAGCTGCAAGACACGCATTACCGGAAGTATATCCATTCTCAATACGCACTGCAATCGCATATTCAGGATCTGAAGCCGGGGCATATCCCACAAACATACCATGGTTTGGATGATAAACATTTACCTCGGCTGTACCGGTTTTACCTGCCACATCCACGCCAAGTCCGTCAAACTGTCTGTGAGTCTGTACTACCCGGTACATTCCGTCGTGAATATCATCCCACACATTCTGTGATACATCAACTGTATTAATGATATCCGGCTCATATTTTTTTAAAGTATTACCCTTGGAATCTGTCTGTCTGTCAAGTAAAGTCAGATCATAAACATTTCCACTGGTAGCGATCGCTGTTGCATAACGTGCCAGCTGACTGGTGGTATAAGCATTGGTACCCTGTCCGATATAAGACGGGACTGCGTAGGAATCTGACACATGAGGTGCGGATTCTGTGATCTCGATACCTGTTTTCTTATCCAGACCAATCTCTGAAGCATATTTTTGCAGTACACTCAGGCTTCGGTTTTCTGAAAAGTTTCCGTCTGCATCCTGACCAAGTTTAAAACCAACCATGTTGAAATAATAGTTACAGGACTGCTCAATCGCCTCCCTGATCTCGATCTCTCCATGTCCCTGTTTGTTCCAGCAGTTGATCGGAGGTGTTACAAGATCAAAGGAGCCGGTACAGTTAATGTATGTTCCGTCATCGATCACTCCTTCAGACATTCCGGCAATTGTAGACAGAATCTTAAATGTAGAACCCGGTGCTGCTGTCTGCTGGGTTGCTTTATTGAAAAACGGACTGGATTTATCTGTAGATAATTTCGCATAATAATCCGTATCCATGTTATTTACCAGACGGTTATTGTCATATCCCGGGTAGGATACGCATGCAAGAACATCCCCTGTTTTGACATCTGTGATTACTGCAGAAGCAGAACATGGCTCCAGCGCAAGCTGTGCAGGTTCTATTTCGAGAGTATAAATTTTATTGATCATAAAGTCATAAGCTGTCATGGAGCCGGAGGCCAGTGCCTCGTAACTGCCATCATCTTTTGATAAAACTCCCTGTTCATACAGCACCAGACAGATCTCGCTTCCGGAAATGGTGTCCTCCTGAAGCATATACTTATATAGAAGTTTTGAGAAATTGGTGTCTTTTTTAAGATAATCGATCAGATAATCTGTAAGAGCCTGATATACTTCATCGGAATCCAGATAATCTCCTTCTGTAGAAAATTTGGAAATATCGATCCAGTTCTGACTTGCCGCATATGTCAGATAATCTTTCAGACTGATATCTTTATCGGTTGTCCATTTCTGATAAGTACTGTCAGAGGTATCAATGGCATTCTTTGAGATAACCCCCAGCGTATCTCTGAGAAGATCATCACAGATATAAGTAAGGTATTCCTGGATCTGATCATCTTCATCTTTTACGGCCGGTGGATTCTCAGCTGTCAACCTGTTAGTTATTGTATCAAAAACCTGTTGCTGTTTCTGTTGAAATTTGGCATATAATTTTTTTTCTGTATCGGAAGCGTTGGCATCACTGAATTTATTGATATCGATGACACTGTTGGCAATCAGAGCATTATATACATCATAGATCGGTATTTTAATCTGTGCAGCATCATTTACACTGAAATCATAGGTTTTGGATGCTTCAATCTTGGATAAAAGGATTCCGGCAACTCTCTGTTTCAGGATCTGGTAGATAGCGGACTGCCAGCTGCTGTCTATGGTAAGATAGGTGTCATTACCTGCGACAGGTTCTACTCTCGTGCTGTCGTCAATCTTAAGTACTTTGCCAAGGTTATCGACAGTGACAGTTTCTTCACCGTCTGTTCCCTGAAGAGATGTTTCCATATATTTCTCAATTCCCGATTTACCGATGATCGCATCATTTGAATAATCAGGATTCTTCTGTCTCAGTTCTTCAAGCTCTTCTGAAGAAGCCTGTCCCGTATAACCAAGAATTGGTCCCATGCTTGCATCATCAATGTATTTGCGGACAGAATCCTCTACAATGTCAATTCCCTGAAGCTCCGGCTGATTTTCCCTGATTGCAGCTACAGATTTTTCGCTTATATTTGAAGCAATCGTAACGGCCATGTACTTCTTGAAACTGTTAGTGCTCAGTGCATAGCGGATTTTGGAAAGCTCAAGTATATCCTGCTTTGACAGGCTCTCCGGAAGTCCATGGGATGTCAGTTCTTCTTTGGTATAAGCATTATCGCCGTAAAGAACAATGGAAAATCCCTCTTTTCCGCTCATAAACTCGATCATCTGATCTGCAGTGGCATTTTTCTGTTTTTTTGTCAGGTTATCAATCAACGGTTCTCCGTAAATATCCGCACGAAAACGGTTCAGAGTAAATCCCTCATCAACATCAAAAGCATAATTCCCGCTCTCATCCAAAACAATATGGAAGCCGGTACTGATGGAATCCCCGTTGGACTCAAGGATTTTCAGGACTTTATAGGCAATCCCGTTCAGTGTAAGATTCTTTTCTCTGGTAGAATCATAAGTTCCATTATCCTCAAAGGTAACAGAATAAGCCAGCACATTTGTTGCCAGCTCCTCACCATTTCTGTCATAGATATTGCCACGCGTACTTTTGATCACACGTTTTTTTGTTGTTCTTGATTCAAATTTGCTGATATAAGCCTCTCCCTGGATGATCTGCAGTTCAAAAAGCTGACGGACCAGAGAGGCTGACATAAATACAAAAACCAGTACCAGTACTGTGGTACGTTTTATTCGTATCTTTTTAAAAAATCTTTTTATTTTAGTACCCAAATAGACTCACTTTCCTTCATTGATGGATTCTTCATGAAATGATAATTAATATAATGAAATACCCGGTAAACAATCAGTGTAAGGATCACTGTATAAAAAATCTCCGGTAAAATAATCCGGTATAAATAGGTTCCGAGCCCCAGACGTCCCCTGAGCAGAAACTGCAATGCATAGACAGAAAGTCCGTACAGTAAATCCCCGATACCTGCAAGCATAACCGGAACCTTTATGTCATCATCATAGCAGATCCTGTGGGCATATCCGCTTAAAAAGCCAATATACATATAGATCAGAGCGTAGAAACCAAACACAGAGCCATAGAACATGTCTACCAGAAATCCACAGAAAAATCCTGTCCACAGTCCACTTTTTCTTCCGCGCATCAGCCCCATGGATATACACAGGATCAGGATCAGATTCGGCGTGATAGAACCGATGGATATCACATGAAGAAGAGTACACTGAAGAAGAAAACTGATCAGGATCATAAAAAATAACGCTATCTTACTCTTCATTTGCAGTCGCCTCCTGAGCTGCCTGAGCATTGTCATTAACAGAATCCTGTTTATTTACTGTAATGACAAGTACATTTTTCAGATGCTGGAAATCTACAGGTGTGACAATGGTACCTGTTTTGGTCAGATTGTTGCTGTTTTGTTCCACCTCACTGACGTATCCGATAAATAGTCCCTCTACATATTTCTCACTGATATTGGAGGTAACGATGCGTTCCCCCACTGTTACTTTATTATTCTGGTCATACAACTGGCTGAAGCTTAATTTACCCTCATCGATGAGTTCCAGATCTCCTTCCACCACACAGTTATCCTGTGTGCTGACAGTCATGGCACTGACATTGCTGCTGTCATCGATAATGGAACGTACAGTCGCCCAGTGAGTTCCGACCTCTGTCACGATCCCGACCAGACCTTTATCTGCAAGTACATTATTATCCACACGAATGCCGTCTGCAGATCCCCGGTTGATCATAAAGGTATCATACCAGTTGCCCGGATCTTTGGATATGATTTCTGCAGCAATCTTTGGATATTCAGTATACTGCTGGTCAAGATTATACATCTGCTGTAATCTTACATATTCTGTCTGATCCTGGATCAGTTTATTGTTCTGTTCTGTGAGACTGTCTATCTGTGCCTTTAAATTTTCGTTCTCACTGAGGATTTCTTCTTTATCACGCATACGGTCCTGCATTCCTTTCAGAACTGAACTGATCCGATTGATGCTGTTTTCAAATGGAACGATCAGTATCCCGGCGGCATCCTGCAGCGGTGCAGTGGTTACGCCGGATGAAAAAGTGGCAGCAATACAGCTGACGCAGAAGATCGACATAATGACCAGAAGATGTTTACTTTTTAATTTAATCCTAAAATGTACTTTCTTTTTCAGGTTTTTCATTGATGCACCCCTAAAAATTATAGTTTTCTCTGCGTAACCGGTACTGCCCATTCACGCAGTTCTTTATTTCTGATTATTTTCTCCAGACCTGTAACTGCCGAGGTTTCATAAAAATCTGACAGATTAAAGGTGAATCCTGTATAACTGGCAAGGTATTTATCAATATAAGGAAGTCTGGTACTGCCTCCGGTTATGTAAATCCCCTGTTTCGCAATATGGTAGGAAATCTGGGGAGGAATTCGCTCCAGAAATGTTTTCATCTCTGCCGCAATCTCATTCAGACAGTTCATGATACCGTCATTTACCACATAAGAAGAAATGATTTCTTCTCTTGGCAGTCCGGAAATACAGTCAATTCCTACAACCTTACGTACTTCCTTTTTCGGATCACTGAGGCGTCCCATGACCATCTTAAGCCTCTTGGCAGTCCTTGTGCCAATCTGCAGATTATATCTTTTACGTATTTCACTGCAGACAGATTCATTCATCTGTCTGCCTCCCAGCGGTATTTTCCTGCTGATAATGATCTTTCCTCCGGTGATGATCGATACTTCTGTACTCTGTGCACCGATATTTACGATCATATTTCCTTCCGGATCTTCCAAATTGACACCCATGGCAATGGCATCTGCAATGGGTGCCTCTACCATAAATACGCGATTTTTCTTTAACCAGTGACCATTCGCCACATGAAAATATGCCCGTTTCTCAACCGCAGTCATATCCAGAGGAACAGTAAAATACATTGTTGCGCCAAATCCCAGGATATGATCGATCTTTCGGATCATACTGTAAAGAACAATCTCCTGAAGTTCCAGATTAGCGATCATGCCAAATGTCATTGGCGAAGTAACCGTAATATCTGTGGGGGATTTCTCAAACATATCGTATGCTTCATTTCCCATTGCAATGATCGTGTGTCCCTTGGACGCGATCATATTTTTCTCGATATAAGTTTTGTTTCTGAAAAAAGAATAGACTTTTACGGAACTGCTTCCCAAATCTATTCCATATGTTTTCTCAAATAGCATATTCTGCCCCTTTGTTGTTGCCTTATTCTGTACATGTATTCCATAATCCTTCTTCTCTGAAGCTGCAGTATCTCTGATCCCCGATCACAATATGATCCAGCAGATGTATTCCCAGCAGTTCCCCCGCCTGATAAATCCTGGCTGTGATCTGTAAGTCATCCGGACTTGGTGTAGGATCACCACTTGGATGATTGTGTATCAATATCAGACTGACTGCATGGCGGCGCAGGGCTTCCATGAAGATTTCCCTTGGTGTTACCAGCGAACCGGTTGCAGTTCCCCGGGTCAGTATCTTATCTCCCAGAAAATGTCCTTTCACATCTGACATCATACAGATCACCAGTTCCTGCTCTTCATGGCGGAGTTCTTCCATATAATAAGCTGCTATGGAGGAGGGATTGTTCATAACTATCTGCGGTCTGGCAGCAGCCTTGGCAATTCTTTTGGAAAGTTCTCCAATGCATTTTAACTGTACTGCTTTTACCTGTCCGATTCCATGAATCTTCATAAGATCCTGTACAGATACATGCATAAGCCCCATAAGGCCGGGATAGGAGGACGACTCCATAAATTTCAGAATCTCCTGTGCAAGTGCCAGTGAATTTTTTCCTGAAGTGCCGCTGCGCAGGATTACTGCCAGCAGTTCAGTGTCATTTAATGAACCCTCACCCTGCATAAAGCATTTCTCATACGGCCGCTGTTCCCTGGGAAGCTGCTTCATAATATTATTTGCATTATTCATAAGTCTGCCTGTGCTCTCTAAAGCCTCTGGGCAAATTGCAAATTATATTCTAGCATAAAAGAGGAGAGATGTACACTCTCCTCTCTGATTTTTATGTGAACTTTATAGTTACTGGGTTACTGGTTATCGGTAATATCCCGCTTAAGAGATCAATTATTTTTTATAGCCGCATATTTTCGGCATACAGTCTCAGCAACTTTGATTCCATCCATGGCAGCACTTGTGATTCCGCCTGCGTAACCGGCACCTTCGCCACATGGATAAATTCCTGCCATATTTGCTGTGAGCTCCTGATCACGTACGATTCTTACAGGAGAAGAAGTACGGCTTTCAATACCACTGAGCAGTGCATCCTCTCTGTCAAATCCGGAAATTCGTTTTCCGAAGGCTCTGACACCTTCTTCAATAGAATCGCCTACTGCTTTTGGCAGAACAGAGCGTACATTTGTCAGTATATATTCTCCCTTCATACAGGGAGTAACCTCTCCTAATGCTTCACTTGCCTGATTTTTGCAAAAATCACCAAACAGCTGAACAGGAATTTTTCCTTCTCCGAGCTCCCATGCTTTTTTCTCCAGATTACGCTGAAATTCTACGCCGCCAAGAACTCCTTTATCCGGGAAATCTTCTGGTGTGACTGTGACGATCATGGCACTGTTTGCATTTCTGGAATCACGTGCCTGATAGCTCATTCCGTTCACTGCGAGACGGCCGGGTTCAGAGGATGCATTTACAACATATCCGCCCGGACACATACAAAAAGAATAAACACCTCTGCCATTTGCACACTTATGGGTTACTTTATAGCTGGCTGCACCAAGTAATTCATTCTCAGGCTCTCCATAAAGATCCATATTGATCATTTCCTGAGGATGTTCAATACGCAACCCCACTGCAAATGACTTTGGCTCCATATAAACACCACGTTTCTGTAACATTTCAAAAGTATCTCTTGCACTGTGTCCTGGTGCCAGTACACAGACCTGTGCAGGGATTCTCTTATCATTGTTGATCTCAATTTCTTTTAATGTATTGTTCTCAAAAATCAGATCTGTCACCTTGGAACGGAAGCAGAATTTTCCTCCCATTTCTTCGATTTCATGACGCATTTTTTCAACAATACCAACCAGCACATCCGTTCCCAGATGTGGCTTCTGCTGATAAATAATTTCTTCCGGTGCGCCGGCAGCTACGAAACGCTTCAGTACCTCATGATTACGTCCGTAAGGATCTTTTACCAGCGTGTTCAGCTTTCCGTCGGAAAAGGTGCCGGCGCCGCCCTCTCCGAACTGTACATTGGACTCAGGGTCAAGAACACCATTTTTCCAGAAATTCTCTACTGTTTTCTGACGTTTCTCAGCCTCTTCTCCGCGTTCAAGTATTATTGGACAATATCCGGCCTTCGCAAGATACCATCCGCAGAAAAGTCCTGCAGGACCACTTCCCACAATAACGGGAGAATGTAAAAGAGGTGTCTCACCCGGAGAGGGAAATTCATATGGTTTCTCTTTTGTTAACATAATGTTGTTATTGTTAACTTTTTTGGCGAGTTTCTGTTCATCTCTGATCGTTACATCTACAGTATATACAAAGATTTTGTCATTTTTGTGTCTGCAGTCCAGAGATTGCTTTTTTATCTCGTAAGTAAAACTGTTTCCGGGATTTTTTAATGTTTTTGCAATCTTTTTTTCGAGCTGTGCCTTTGTATGTGTGATCGGAAGTTTCAGCTGTGAAATTCGAATCAATTTTTCTCCTCCTTTGCTGCATTTTTGCCGGCCACTGCGCCGCTGCTCCATGCCCATTGCAGATTATATCCGCCGCATGTACCGTCAATATCCAGAAGCTCCCCTGCAAAATACAGACCCCTACAGAGCTTTGACTCCATGGTTTGAGAATTTACCTGTGAGGTATCTACTCCCCCGGAGCAGACCTGTGCCTGTGAAAATGACATGCCATCCTGCACTTCAAGAGGAAATTCCCTTATGGCAGAAACCAGTTGTTTTTGTGATATAAGGATTTTGATAAGCTTTTCCGGGAAAAGTCCCACCAGGAGTTCTTTTTCTTTTTTATAGGGACATGCCTTCTTTCGTGCATACAGAAGTTTCTTTAATTCTTCTTCTGACAGCTCTGGCATGAAATTAATGCGGAGCTCTGCTTTATGTCCTTCTCTGACTGCACGTACTGCATAAGTGCTGAGCTGAAACACTGGGATTCCGGAGATTCCGTATTCTGTAAGCTGCAGCTCGCCATGTTCAGATTTACAGAATTTCCCATCTGTAAAAAGAGAAATCTCTCCTTCTGTACGTACGCCTGCCCATGCCTTAAAAGAAGAACCTTTACACTTCAGGGCAGTAAGTGCCGGATAAACCGGGACAATGCGGTGCTGAAAGCTCTCTGCCAGCATATATCCGCTGCCGTCTGAACCTGAAACAGAAGATGCCCGGGATCCATTGGCAAGTATCAGTGCATCTGCATCATAGTGCCATCCTTTTGTCAGGATTTGGAAATTCTTTCCATTTGTCCCGGTTTTTATTTCTGTAACCTGTTCGTTTGTCTTTATTTTCACACCCAGACTGGCAGCCTCCATACACAGTACATCTACAACACTCTGCGCCTGATTGCTTCTCGGATAAAGATAGCCGTTCCTGTTTAAAGGATAGATTCCTATCTCTTTGAAAAACTCAATGGTATTCTCGACAGAAAACTCTCTGAGTGCATCTTCGACAAATTCCGGATGTTCGCCTCTGTATGCATCATCCGGTCTTGCAAGATTGGAAAAATTACATCTGCCGTTTCCTGTAGCACAGATTTTCTTTCCGGGTTTCTCGTTCTGTTCCAGAACAGTGACTGCTGCCCCGTTTCGGGCCGCCATGATCGCTGCCATCAGTCCACAGGCTCCTGCTCCTGTGATCACTACCTGTCTTTTTTTCATAAAGTTACAAGTCCTTTATCAACCATTTTCTGCAGGGACATCAGAACACCCAGTTTTGCATGTTCCCAGGTAAGTCCTCCCTGAAAATACACCGCATATGGAGGCTTCATCGGACCATCTGCAGAAAGTTCGATAGAAGAACCCTGCACAAAAGCACCTGCTGCCATGATAACCTGACTGTCATATCCGGGCATGTCCCATGGCTCCGGATCTACATAACTGTCAACCGGTGCTGCTGCCTGAATACCCTTACAGAATGCGATCAGACCTTCCGGTGTGCCAAGACTTACCGCCTGAATGATATCCTGACGTGGCTCTGTGGAATCCGGGATTACCGGGAATCCAAGTTTCTCATAAATATTTGCCGCAAACACAGCTCCCTTTAACGCCCCCTTGGTAACCATTGGTGCAAGGAAAAATCCCTGGAAGAAAGAACGGTTGACTCCCAGAGTTGCGCCTACCTCACTGCCAAGTCCGGGACAGGTCATTCTGTAAGAAGCATTCTCCACGCACTCCTTAGTACCTGCAATATAACCGCCGATAGGCGCAAGTCCGCCGCCCGGATTTTTGATCAGAGAACCAACGATCATATCAGCTCCCACATCACTTGGCTCAATGGTATCTACAAACTCACCGTAGCAGTTATCCACCATACAGATCACATCCGGTTTAATACTCTTTACAAAAGAGATCAGTTCTCCAATCTGCTTTACAGAGAAAGACGGACGTGTCTGGTATCCTTTGGAACGCTGGATCTCCACAAGACGTGTTTTTTCATTGATTGCTTTACGGATGCTGTCATAATCAAAGGTTCCGTCTTCTAACAGTTCCACCTGACGGTAACTTACTCCATATTCTGCGAGAGAACCTTTTGACGGGCGGATGCCGATTACCTCTTCCAGAGTATCGTAAGGCTTTCCGGCAGGTGCCAGAAGTTCGTCACCCGGACGGAGATTACCGAATAAGGCAATGGCCAGCGCGTGAGTTCCGCATGTAATCTGCGGGCGTACCAGACAGGCTTCCGTATGGAAAGTATCTGCATAAACCTTTTCAAGTGTTTCCCGGCCAATATCGTCATATCCATAACCGGAAGAACTTCCGAAGCATTCTGCGCTTACTTTATTTTTCTGCATGGCAAGAAGCACCTTCATCTGGTTATATTCTGCCGTTTTATCAAATTTTTCAAATCTTTCTTTTAAAGATTCCTCAATCTTATGACCAAAGTCATAAACCTCTGAAGAAATCCCAAGCTGTGCGTACATTTCTTTCATAATTTGTTTCGTCCTCATTTCTGTTTGCATTATTATCTTTATTTTATCTCTGAATTTCACTTATTCTGTATCAGTGATTTTTAAGAAAAATTCGGTTATAAAATTCCTCTGTCCCTGCATACCTTCAGCATTTCATCAAGGATTCTGTCTTCATTATAGTCAAATTCATCCTTATTCATCCAGATGGTATCCTTCTCCCTGCGAAACCAGGTCAGCTGGCGTTTTGCAAAATGTCTGGTATCTCTTTTCAGGATCCTGACCGCTTCCTCTAACGGATACTCGCCATCCAGATATGCAAGGATTTCTTTATATCCAAGTCCCTGCATGGAAACCATCCCCCTGTGGTATCCCATATCTTTTAACTTCTGCACTTCCTCAAGGAGTCCCTCTTTTAACATCTCATCAATACGGTCATCAATCCGTTTATAAAGAAGTTCCCTTGGTACATTCAGCACAAAATATGCCAGATTATAAGGGGTTTCGTGTTCCTTCTGCTCCTGATTATGTGCGGAGATCGGAGACTGGTTCTGATGATAAAACTCCAGTGCCCTGATCACACGTTTTACATTATTGGCATGGATTTCCCCGGCACTGACAGGATCAACATTCAAAAGCATCTGATGCAGATATTCATTTCCCTTCTCTGCAGCAAGCTGTTCCAGCTCCTGACGGTATCCGTCTTCCTGTTCTGCCTGAGTAAAATCAATATCCTTTGTAATAGCCTGTATATAAAATCCGGTTCCTCCTACCAGAACAGGAATTTTCCCCTTGGCATAAATTTCTTCCATGGCAGCTTTTGCCATCTGCTGGAATTTCACGATATGAAATTCTTCCTGAGGCAGCAGTTCATCTACCAGATAATGTTTTATTCCCTGCATCTCCTCCGGCCGGATCTTAGCTGATCCAATATCCATATATTTGTAGACCTGCATGGAATCAGCAGAAATGATCTCTCCGTTTACTGCTTTCGCAAGAGCAATAGATAGATGGGTTTTTCCTGCTGCCGTCGGTCCTGTAAGAACGATCAGTGGCTTTTTCATAATAGCTCCTTTATATAAACTATACAATACGTTTAAATTTCTTTTCCAGTTCTGTTTTAGTCATGGAAATAATCGTCGGTCTTCCATGAGGACAGTGATAGGGGTTCTCCAGTGTGAGCAGTTCATCGATCAAGGCATTTGCTTCCCGGTCGGACATCTGGTGATTTCCCTTTACCGCAGCCTTACATGCCATGGTGGCCAGTCTGGAAGCAAAGATTCCAAGTGGATCCTTATCCTTCTCAGAAGCAAGATTGTCAAGCATTTCCAGAAAAAGTTCTTCCTCCGTAAGACCGTACAGATTGGCCGGGACTGCATTGATACAGTATTCCTTACCGCCAAATGGTTCAATCTCAAATCCAAAATCCTCGAAATATTTACGGTTAGCCTTAAGAAGAGCCTCTTCCTGAAGATTCAGGGATACGATCAGCGGCGGGCTGAGGTACTGGGATTCTACTGTCTGCTCACGAAACCTTTTTACGAAACGTTCATAATAAACCTTTTCATGTGCCGCATGCTGGTCGATAATAAAAAATTTATCCTCAAACTGAACAAGCCAGTAAGTATCAAAAATCTGTCCGATCAGCTGATGACGGCTTCGGGATTCAGGAGCAAGAAGTTTTTCCTCAAATAATTCCAGCTGCTGTGGTCTGATTTCTTCTGATATTACATTTTTGTTTTGTTCTATCTGTTTTCTGTTTCCTTCTGAATCCACAGCAGTCTTCAGATATTCTGCAGTTTTCTGTTCTGCAATTTCCTGCTTTGTCTCTGAAAATACCGGTTGTTCTTCATTCTTTTTCTCGCTTAGTGTTCCTTCAAAAAGCTGTTCCTCTGCCTTGGTAAGAGGATCCCTGGTCTGATAGATCTGCTGTTCACGCACTGCCTGTTCTGCCATTGTAACAGTTCCTCGTGGTAGTGCGGTATGCTCAGAAACCCTGGAAGCTGTATTTACAGTCTGTGGACGATACTCCGGAATTTCAGCCCGACGTCTGGTTTCAAATGGTTCCGGTACATCCCCCGGTTTTACCACAGGCTGCTGCTTTTTAATCGGTTCTTCTTTTCCAAAAGGCACTGTCTGGATCATTTCTCTTGTGGTAAGAGCCTTGTGGACTGTTTCGTAAACTGCATCATAAACTTCTGTTCCTCTTGCAAACCGCACCTCCATCTTGCTTGGATGCACATTTACATCCAGATCATTTCCCTCCATCTGAATATGAAGAGAAACAAAGGGAAACTTATGCTGCATGAGAAAACCCTTATAGGCATCCTCTATCCCCTTTGCAATGATCCGGTTCTTTACAAAACGTCCGTTAATATAATAATTCTCAAAGGTACGGTTACCTCTGGAAATCTCCGGTTTTCCCACAAAACCCTCAATCTTCATGAAATCATTCTCGTAGGATACCTCAAGAAGTGCTTTGGTGATATCTCTTCCATATATATTATAGATCACATCTTTCACATTGTAATTTCCGGAAGTATGAAGCTTCACCTGTTTATTCTGGATATATTTAAAAGAAATCTCAGGATGGGACAATGCCAGCTGCTCCATCAAAGTGCTGACATAATTTCCCTCCGTAGTATCTGATTTCAGGAACTTGCTTCTAGCAGGTGTATTGTAAAAAAGATTTCTCACCAGGAAAGTAGTTCCTTCCGGTGCTCCCATATCCTCTAAAGACTCCTGTACACCACCGTTGATCACATAACGGACGCCGCTTAATGCAGATGGGGTTTTTGTGATCAGTTCCACCTGTGCAACAGCAGCAATACTGGACAAAGCCTCACCGCGAAATCCAAGAGACGCAATGTGTTCCAGATCCTCAACCTTCTCAATCTTACTGGTGGCATGACGCAAAAATGCCAGGGGTACCTGATCTCTTTCCATACCCCCGCCATTATCTGTGATACGTATCATTTTTTTGCCGCCGTCTGTGATCTCCACTGTTACAGCAGTTGCTCCTGCATCAATTGCATTCTCCACAAGCTCCTTCACAATGGAGGACGGACGTTCCACTACCTCACCGGCAGCGATCTTATCTATGGTCTGCTGGTCTAATACTGCAATTTTTCTCAACTTTTATCACCATCTGTTCTTAATCTTGTTTTGCAGGTTATAAAGTGTGTTCATTGCCTCGATAGGAGTCATGTTTCCCATATCAAGACCCTTGATTTCTTCTATGATGTCATCATCTTTAACGGTATCAAACAGGGACATCTGTGCCATATCCATCTGATCGTATACAGGCTTTTTCTTTTTCGCAGACGTCAGGTCTTTTACTGCTGCCGTAATATCCGCATCACTGAGTTCCTCCACCAGTTCCTTTGCTCTCTGGATCACAGAATCAGGAACACCGGCAAGCTTGGCAACTTGGATACCATAACTTTTGTCTGCGCCGCCCTGAACAATCTTGCGCAGAAATACAATATCGTCCCCTTTTTCCTTGACAGCGATACAGTAGTTATTGACTCCCGGAATCTTGCCCTCCAGTTCAGTAAGCTCATGGTAATGAGTAGCAAATAATGTTTTGGCGCCACAGAGCTTCGTATTGCTGATATGCTCGATCACTGCCCATGCAATTGCAAGACCGTCAAATGTACTGGTACCACGTCCGATCTCGTCCAGGATCAGAAGACTTCTGGAAGTGGCATTTCTCAGAATATTCGCAACCTCTGTCATTTCCACCATAAAGGTACTCTGACCGCTTGCCAGATCATCCGATGCACCAACACGAGTAAAGATTCTGTCAACAATTCCGATGTTTGCTTTTTCAGCAGGGACAAAGCTTCCAATCTGTGCCATCAGTACGATCAGGGCAGTCTGTCTCATATATGTAGACTTACCTGCCATATTTGGGCCTGTGATAATGGATACCCTTTTTTTATGGTTGTCCAGATATGTATCATTTGCAATAAACATATCGTTCTCAATCATCTGCTCTACAACCGGATGACGGCCATTCTTGATGTCAATCACACCTGTTGTGTTTGTTTTCGGACGTACAAAATGATTTCGTTCTGCAACCAGTGCAAGAGAAGCAAACACATCTAATGCGGCTACTGCCTTGGCTGTTTTCTGAATACGCACAACCTCTTTACCGACAGTATCACGCACATTACAGAATAATTCATATTCCAGCGCATAAAGCTTGTCCTCTGCACCAAGAATTAAATCTTCCAATTCCTTCAATTCCTGTGTAATGTAACGTTCTGCATTAGAAAGTGTCTGCTTACGAATATAGTTGTCAGGTACCTGGTCTTTAAATGTATTGGTAACCTCCAGTGAATAACCAAATACACGATTATATTTAATCTTCATTGTCTTGATACCTGTACGCTCACGTTCCCTTGCTTCCAGTTCGGAAAGCCATTTTTTGCCATCTGTTCTGGAGCGGCGGAATTTATCTACATCTTCATTATAACCTTCTTTGATAATACCGCCATCCTTCTGTGCAAGAGGCGGATCTTCCACGATGGCACGTTTAATCAGATCTGTTACATCTTCCAGAGAGTCCATATCTTCATAAATTTTCTGAAGCAGGGGAGTCTTAAATTCTTTTAATACCTGTTTTATATATGGAAGCATTTCCAGTGAAGAAGCAAAAGCGATCAGATCCCGCGGATTAGCTGACTTATAACTGATACGGCTGATCAGTCGTTCCAGATCATAGACAGGTCCCAGATATTCCCTGATCTCGTCGCGAAGCATTCCATTTTTATTTAACTCTTCCAGTGCTTCCAGACGTTGTTCGATTTCATCTCTGTCGATCAGTGGCTGCTCCACATAACTGCGGAGAGTTCTTGCCCCCATTGCTGTTTTTGTCTTATCCAGTACCCAGAGAAGAGAACCTCTTTTCTGTTTCTCCCTCAGGGTTTCCACAAGTTCCAGATTCCTGCGGCTGGAACTGTCAATAAGCATATATTTCTCTGCTGCATAGGGACGGATAGTTGTCATATGGGACAAGGCTGTTTTCTGGGTTTCTTTCAGATATAAGAAAAGAGCTCCTGCAGCAATGATCCCGCAGTCATAATCACCAACGCCCAATCCCTCCAGAGAACCTACATGAAAATGATCTTTTAGCGTGCGGCGGCACAACTCGTCATCGAAATACCAGGAATCCAATGAAAAAACACAGATCCCAAGACGGTTCTTCAAGTCATCTGTATCTATATTAGACATATAAAAAGAATCATTACAGATAATCTCTGCAGGAACAAATTTATTGATCTCATCAAGAAGTTTCTGAGGTTTGTCCACCTCAGTAAGGAAACAGTCACCTGTTGTAATGTCTGCAATAGCGCATCCGAAATGTTCTTCCATAGACACAATAGACATCAGGTAATTATTCTTTGTCTCATCAAGAGCAGCAGCATCCAGTGTGGTTCCTGGGGTTACGATCCTTACAACCTCACGCTTTACCAGTCCTTTGGCTTTTTTAGGATCCTCTACCTGCTCACAGATCGCTACCTTATGTCCTCTCTCGATCAGACGATTAATATAAGTCTCCGCAGCATGATAAGGGACACCACACATGGGTGCCCTCTCCTCTAATCCGCAGTCCTTTCCTGTAAGGGTAATCTCCAGTTCCCTGGTGACAAGTAATGCATCATCAAAAAACATTTCATAAAAATCTCCCAGACGGTAGAATAAAATGCAGTCTTTATATTGTTCCTTTGTCTTGCAGTATTCCTGCATCATCGGACTCATTGCCATTTAATTGTTATCTCCTATCTTCATAACAGCTCACTGCTGTTTTTTATCTCGTATATATTGTATTTTTGACATCTTAAGATTTTAACATGAATAAATAGAAGATGCAAGATAGAGTATAAACATTTATTCTATCATGTTGACTATATGTTACTAAACATCCTCCTTCACCATCCCTTTATAATTTATTTCAGCGTAGTCACGATCAGTTTACTTTCCAGGGCAGCTGCGATCATATTATCAGGGATATCTTTGGATACCACACTTCCTGCGCCAATCACTACATTGTTTCCGATTGATTTTTTACTTTTGCAGATGCTATAATTATAGTATTCTCATATATGGAAATCTATCAGAATAGTCTTTGATTTTTATAAAAATCGTACACGAGGTGAGCTTTTTGGATTTAATCAGAACAGAGCTTATGCCGGATTCCTCAGAAGTCGTTTCCTAGTAAGTGCTGCCAGATTTTTAAGCATTATATGCAACAGTCACCGGTTGACTTTCTAAATGCATACAGGTTGAAAATCAGCTGTCAGCTTCTGTGTACCACCCGGAAAAGTATTACGGAAATTGCCATGCTGTGTGGATTTAATCACCTGAGTTATTTTTCCAAATATTTTATGGAGTGTTATGGATGTACACCAAGGGAATACCGTGTACTTCATGATTCACATCATATTTGTTATTGTGATAAAACCACAATATCAGACATATCTGCGTGATAATTTCCTGATGATCCGGGATGGGGATGGTAAAGATGCAGAAGAACTGGCTTCTTCCCTGTGCAGGTATTATGAGGCTCGTAACCGTGAGGATATGGACAGACTGCCGCGTGTGACTCGAGAAAATGTTCTGATCCTGAAGTATTATTCCTTTGAGAATTATTTCCTGGATCCGAAGATAATGGAAAAAATCGGAGTGATAAAAAGTGAGGATGATTTCTACGAAATCCTGTTGAAAAAGTGGAATGAATATCTATACAAATTAAAAAGCGGTCAGCATCTCACAGAAATGATCGGCCATGCTCTCAAAAATACTACAGATATCAGAGAACATATGGAAGAAATCCGTATCTGTCTCCGCGGACATAATTTATATGATATCTTTTACGGAAGATTCCGTAAAAACGAAACTGAAATCCTCAAATCCTATATAGAGGAGGCTCCAAGGGATACTTTTAAAGATATTCTGGATGCAATTGACCGTTTTGTTTATTTTGAGAACAGAAAAAAATAATTCATGAAGAGGGATGCCACGCATGGCATCCCCTTTTCATCAGGAAACTGTCATTACTTTTCCCATAAACAGTATTTCGTCATTGCTCCTGTCATAGATCAGGAAGGCAAAAGGACGAGTGAGTTCCACATTTTTGATAACTGGTTCTTTCTCCTCTACAGCTGACATACATTCCATGATAACTGCTGTCACTGCTGCTGCTTTCGTGCCGTTTTCATCCAGTTCCAGTTTTGTTTTCTGCAGTATCGTATCTACATTTACATTTTTGTCTGCAATACCGGAGAAATCAGCGTTGCTGGAAAATATATTATCAAGCCCCAGGCTTGAGAGTATGTCATTTAGGATGGCGGTAGTCTCAAAATCAAGTTTTGGCATCTTACATTGTACTTCGTCATACTCTGGCTGAGATTTCAGAAGTCCACCAATATCCAGATCCTCAAGTGTAAAATCGCCTTCATCGACAGGCAGGATTCCGACAAAACTCAGTCCGTTTGCATACTCTCTGCCAAATGCTGTTGCCTTATCATTTTCATAATACCTGTCTCCGGCACAGGTCATGTATTTTGTCTTTTCATTGTTTCCAAACTTCTCTTCTGTATCAGAAACATTCCAGGGTTCTCCACTCCATCCGGACTCAAAATATAGTGAATTAGTTAAGCACAGTCCGGTAGTATCATTGATCAGATCCGGGGTTATGATTTTCGGGATCAGCCCTTCCGTATTTTTGTCACACCAGGAATTAATGATACCGCATGTTTTCTCTGCAGCGGAAAAATCTACATTTTCCACTTCAGCCCCAAAACCGTTCGTTACTGAATTTTTAAATTCTTCCTGTAATGTCAGATTATTATCCACCCAGACTGCATCTGCAATCTTTAATTTTGACTTATATCCGTAACTCTCATCTTCAGTATTATATTCTTTAATCTTGTTCAGATATTCCTTTGCATAAGATGCAAAATCATCGGTTCCCAGGTAATTACATAGAACTTCTTTTGTCTCTCCTTTTGCACCTTCTGCGATCATGCCCAGCGCAAAATTAAGGCTTGTGGGACTGAACATAATATTTTCTCCATTGACTGCCGCAGAGATTTGGTCTGTCATTTTTACGGAATTCTGTAATGTCACGGCTTTGTCGATACTGGCTCCTTTATTACCGGACACCGTGTCTTCATTGCTGCTTTGGATTTCACTGGCTTCTGCGGAACCGGCATATATGCCGACAGTTGGCAGTGCGACAGTCATAGCTGCCAGTATTCCGATTAAGAGTTGTTTTCTTATCATAAGGCATTTCCTCCTCTGGCATTTTCTTTAGTTTAACATATTTTTCTTTCGGTTTTGTAATCTGTGGAAAATAGAATACCGTGAATTATGTCCTCACATGACTGAAGTCACGTGCTTCCAGACGCTTTAGGCGTCAGACTAAATATCGGCGGATACGCCTGTAACTTAGATTTGCGCAGATATGCGCTTTTTCCCATGCCAGATATGGCAGGTCCCCACATTACAGGTAGTCCGCTGTATATCTGCCTGCATCTATGCAGCCATTAAGAGTCCCATCTCAGAACTGAGTTCTCTTAGATCTGCATAAACACATGAGGTTCTACGCTTTACTGCAGGGACTTTTGCCTCCAGCAAAGACCTTTCCGTTGCCGGAAGGGGTTTTAAAAGTTCACGGATAAAATATCTGGCCCCGATATTATAAGAAGCTGACAGGTCACAGTTATATCTTTTTCCCGTCTGAAATGCGCAGAGGCTGTGATTTCTCCAGTCACGCAGGACTATCCCTGATCCATCATACGCAAGCCTGCTCGTATTCCATGCACAGATCCTGGATATGCGCATCCCTTTCCTGTGTGCCTGATGTTCACACCGTTTCTGGATATCCCGTTTTCTCCAAAGCTGCAGTTTCTGCCTCTTACTTCCCGATATCTTTCCGTTCATTTCCAGATACTCAAATACGATCACATCTGCATGATTCTCCCATGCATATTCTGCAACTGCCCCTGCGATCTTTCTGCTTAATTCTATATTCAGACGTCTGGTGTATGCCCACCTTTCTCCTGCCTGCGCAGATCCATGTTTCCTCTGGAATCTCCGGATTCGTCCCAGTGTGCGGTACATACGGTCTTTTTCACTGGGGAAGTCAATAAACTTTCTCCCCAGGACAGTTCCGTCTGCCCGCATGATGGTACAGACTGCATCCGTATTGATTCCCAGATCCACGCTGCAGATGATCTGTTCCCTTACAGGTGTCTGAGTAAGTGCCACTTCTTCTGTATAGGAAAAACGCAGGAAATATTTATGGTGTCTTTTTTCCAGTGTCGGGGCTGATGCTTTTTTTCCATACCAGTTCCTGCGCAGGTATTCCATATCCGTATGACTCAAACACACACGGAACCATCTCCAGTCATGCCCGTCATACAGTTTCAGGTATGCCTCATCTTTTCCCTCTGTCCCTTCGCGGTACATCACATCCCGGTAAAAGACCGGCATGGCATGGTTTTCACAGGTAAAATTCGGTTTCCCGGAGAGTTCTCCCGCTGCCTCCCACTGTTCCATCCGGCTTTCATAGGACGATACACTTCCCAGTGCATGCTGGATGGCAGCTCTCCTGAGATAAGAAGGCATCTTCGGAAAACGGATGTCAAAATCAAAGTGGGCATGGTTCTTTTTCGTTGTGTGAATCAGATGTTCTGCTGCATTAAAGCGTTTTTTTGCTTCCGGGATCATTTTCAGTTCTGCCCACACCTGTTCATAGATTTCCGTCAGATAGCTGACCGCCTGACGATAGATTTCCAGTGTCTGGCGGATTGGGATATTCTGTTTTCGTATTTCCACACCATAACTGGATACCGTCTGCATTTTCTTCTCCTCTGAACTGTTTTTTTATTTTGTGCTATGAACAAATTGTACCATAGATATCGCATTCTGTAAACATACGTTCTTTTTTTAACAAAAAAATTGCGCGTCTAACTCATCACTACTGAAGTAACGAGAATGCGACGCGCGGTCATTCAACATTGCATCATCTGCCCTGTGATAAAGCTTATTCCATAAGTTTATTCCTTCTGTTCTATCTTTATTTTTTCTTCGCTGGTGCAGGATCAGTAAGCTCAGGAATCGCACCTCCTGCGATTACCCATAGATAAAGGCTGGCAACGGTACCATAAGGGGAATATCTTTTTCGGTATCGTTCAAACTTAGCCTTATCTATTCATAGATAAAAAGTTAATTAACTTTGGTGTTTCTATCGGACAAATCATTTTTATGCCAGGTGTGGCGATTCAGTTTTTTATTGTATCCCTATGTATTGGTCAGAGCTTTGGCACAGAGATAACCATCATCTGGATCATAACCTCCATTATAACCAGTACGATTCTGACAATTGCAACACCGCCAATCCCCGGCGGAGGTTTATCCTGTTATACCATTTTATTTACACAATTAGGAATCCCTTCTGCAGGAATTGCATTAGTGATCAGTATAGAGTTACTTATGGATGCATTTTTAACAGCCTGCAATCTTGCGTTTCTGCAGACAGAGCTTGTACTTTCTGCAAAAAAACTAAACTTGCTGGATGAAGAAAAACTGCGGAAATAATTTTCCTGTCATCTGAATATATAAAACATACGGCCACCGGATTAACTGGTGGCCGCATATATATTCAGATGATATCATGTTTTATCATTTCACAGTAACCGTCAGTGCTACATATACACCGTTTTGTGCATATACCCATATCGTACAGGTTCCTTTACCAACTGCCTGGATAAGCCCTTCCGGGGTGACAGTGGCTACTGCTGTATTGCAACTTTCATAGCAGAGTTTTCTGTGGTGTCTGATCTTTTTGTCCTTTTTTATTTCTTTTGCTGTGATCTGTGCTGTTTTTCCTTTTTTTAGGGTTATTTTTGAAACATTCTTTTTGTTTCCGATCTTAGTTACGGAAACAGATTTTGCAATTCCGTATTTGCTGCCCTGTGTGATTACATGTATGGAGACAGATGTATCAGTAACTACCTTTTTTCCATCTACTATCTTATATGCTTTTACGATATATTTATAGAAAGTGCCTTTTTTCAGGTTTTTATGTGTCCATGTACGTCCGTTCGTAATAGTGGCAAGCTTTTGGTATTTGTACGTCTTTGTATTTGTATTGCAGCGGTTTCCATATACCAAATATCCGTCCACACCATCAAGTTTACTCCATTCTAAGGTTATGGAAGTTTTCGTCTGGTTTACAGAACGGACTTTTAAGCGTCCGAACCCTTTTGTTTTGTTAATTACAGGCTCATCAGGAATCTTCACTGTGATCGTTATTGAAGCTGTGTTTTTTCCATCCTCTGTAGTTACTGTAATTATTGCCATTCCATTTCCGATTGCTGTTACTTTACCATTCTCATCTACAGCAGCGATCATTTCATTTTCAGATTTCCAGATCAGTTTCTGGGCGTCTGCGTTCTCAGGTTCGATCTTAACTTTCAATTCTGTGGATTCACCAAGCTTCGTCAGTGTTTCCTTCTCTGCTTCAATCGAGATCTTCTCAATTTCTACAGGAATTTTTACGGTTACGGCTACGGTTGCGGTGTAATTTCCGCTTACGGATGTGACTGTGATCGTAGCTGTTCCATTTCCAACTGCAGTTACTTTACCCTTTTCGTCTACAGTTACCACATTTTCGTCACTGGACTTCCATTTTACCCGCGTATTATCTGCATAAGACGGAATTACCTCAGCGGTAAGCTGTGCAGTTTCATCTTTTCTGTTAAGAGTAAGTGTATCCGGAGATACCTTAATACCTGTTACCGGGTAACTTGGGATATAGATTGCCGGGATTGTTGCCGTTTCTTTGTATCCACAAACCTTACAGTTTCTTTCCTTCTCTCCTTCCACTCCGATTGATGCCTGCTTTATTACTGTCCAGCCATCAAATTGATGTGCTTCCTGTGCTGTATCCTCATTTCCAATGCTGCAGTGCTTCCAGTGGTTTGTTTTATCAGACTGCCAGGAATAAGAATGTTCAAACGCAGGAATTACAATAGATGCTGTTTCTTTAGATGTCGCTCCTGCTTGACTTGTAGCTGTTACCTCCACCTTATAGGTTCCCGCCTCAGAGACTGTAAGAGTTCCTCCTGTCTGACCATCCAGAGTCTGATTATCTTTATACCATTGATAGCTGTACGTAATGCCTTTATCGTCAAGCACATGCGTTGCCTTTGCCGTTAAAACAATTTTAGAAGACGGACAGCCTTTTTCTTTATCCGCTGAAACTTGGACTATTGGCTTTACCAGAGCCCATACTTCCCGTACTATCATATTGTCTGTGATCTCAGAAGTAGGATCCCAGGTAGTATTGTCACTTACATTAAGCCATCCAGTTCTTACGTAACCAGGTATCACTGCCGCTTTAGGAACATCATTTGGACTCACTTTTTCTCCCTTTATAAGATAAATACTTTTTTCTGGATTAAGCACAGGAAAAGCAGTAATGTCAGCAAAAGTCCTCAATCTAACATTAACTTTAACTACCCATTTTAAAGTTGCTCCTTTTTTTACCAGCTCCCTGTTACTGCCTTCTTTAGAACAAAAGTGTGACTGATAATTCTTGGCTATAGATTCACTATCATATATAACTACTGACGTATCTGGATCGTCACCATATATAGGACTTACTAAAATAGGTTTGTTTACGTTAAATGAATCGTCCACATGAATAAGCGGACTATAATTTTTGCTGTCTGCAGCACAATAATCATCGGCAAGTGTTACGCTTCCCGTTATTACCGGACTGCCGCTAAGATACAGATCTGCGAAACCGGTATCTTCAGTCAGATTCGGATCCTCCCCCATCAAGACGATCGCATTTTCTTCAAGATTCTCTCCTGTTCCACTGTAATTATGTGCTATCGTTCCACCGAAAATTTCCACTTTCATATCATCTCGAGTTCCCTTAGAACATATAGCGAAAATACCGGCTCCGCTTTCATTCGCACAATTGTCGCTGATAGTTCCACCTTCTATATTAAGCAGACAACTACCAGCTTTCGTTCCCTCTGTGTATATCGCACCGCCTTTTGTTGCCTGATTATCATTGATTCCACCTTCCTTTATGTAAATGCTTGCTTGGTCCAAATATATTCCACCTCCATATGTTGCACGATGTCCACTGATTCGACCTCCATTAATATAAACATTTCCCCCATTCGCATATATTCCACCGCCTTTTGTTGCCTGACTGTCAATGATTTGACCTCCGTTTATGTTAATACTTGAGTTATCCGCATATATTCCACCGCCATACGTTGCACTATGTCCACTGATTATACCTTCATACACATTGACAGTTGCATTTTTCGCATATATTCCACCGCCATGCTTAACTGTGTTCTGCGTATCTCCCTGGATTTTACCACCATTCAGATTTAAAGTACCTTGTGATACATAAATACAACTTTTTCCCAGGAACGATTCAATCCTAGTACCTTTCCCTATAGTCAACGTTCCAGTCACCCTAATAGGATCATTAGAGAACTGGCAAGACCTACCATCCGGTGTTTCGTTATATATTTTTATATTATTTAGCGTTACATCACCACTTATATACAGCATACCTAACATATTGCTTTTTCCCGGGCGAAATGTCACATTGCTCAGTGTCATTTGACTATCGACCGTCACAGGATTAAGGAGATAAATAACACCATTTTGTGCAACAAGCCCTAATGCTTTCGAAAGAGTTTGTACAGCAGCCGTATCACTCTCTCCAGTATTATTATTGTTTCCCCGTGTCGGATCCAGGTAAACAACCGCTTTTTCTTCTGTCTGCGCAGCCGGAACACTGTCATCGTAAAAATCGCTTACAACTTCTGCATCATTTCCGCTGGAAAATCTCGCAGACTCCGCATCCCCATAGTCTTCTTCCATAAAAAGGGGATCCTGAAACTCTGTCAATTCTTTCTCAATACAGTCCGAATCCCCCATTGTATCTCCGCAGTTCGTATCAGACTCCACATCAACTGCCGGAATCTCTGCATTCCCGGAGATTATCGACTGGCTGTCATCTGTAAAAGTGTCTGCCAATACCGGAGTTACCGCCATCGTTGCGGACATAACGATACTCAATGCCCATGAGACAGTTTTTTTGAAACACTTTTTCTTCATACTTCCACCTTTCCTTTCTTTAATACATGATCTTCTACGTCTTGACTCTTTTGTCCTCTTTTTCTGAATTTGATACATAATGCGGTAATCACGACTGCCACAGTAAAGGAAATGACAGCCACCAACACATAACCGCCTGCGTCCTCATGCAGCAGGATTGTACCGTACATTCCCGTAACGTTTATTGGCTTGTTTTGCATTATCCCCATTGCTCCCACGAGAGACAGGAATAACAGGGTACACAGAACAGACAGCCGGCAGACTGTGCGCCGCTCCTGGCGGCGGTGGTATTCATGCATTCGCTTTTTTACCAATTCAATACGCTTTTCTGTATCATACATACCTTCCATCCTCCTTTCATAAAAAAGTCCTAAAAAGTCTTTCACTTATATAGGTACAAAAAAAGCGAAAAACTCTCACCTGAAAATTAAATTTTTTCAAAAAAATTTGAGAGCTGCCGAAACAGCTCCCAAAAGAGAAAAATCAGGTTATATTATTGTATCGAAACTGCGGAAGATCTGCCCTGTTTTTTATATATTCAGATGACATCGTTTTATCATTCCACTGTAACATGTGAATTACTCGGCAACTGAGTTACCAGGGCATCTGAATTAAGGCGGGATACCGCCTTTTTCAGGGTGCATCCATGGCACCACTACTGTTTGCTCTTTAGAGCTATACAGCTACTTTTATTATTTCCGGTGTTTTCAGTCCGGTTACGGACAGTTCTTTTTTTACTCCGGATACGGAGTGATA
>SKEG01000144.1_pt1 | contig 84194 bp, 77 predicted proteins | sample 4826631 | NCBI WGS metagenome assembly SKEG01 (sample SAMN11008815, study PRJNA524170) | human gut metagenome | biome: Human fecal sample; material: Feces; isolation source: fecal sample from pouch patient p26, p34, p50 | host: Homo sapiens | place: Israel: Tel-Aviv | collected 2016-11-02
ATATAGATACTATTTATAACCATGTGTACTTGTATCGTTTTTTATTTTTTAAAATTTTTTCACCCTTGTACCTCAAATATTTTTAGTTTCTTTGTAATTTTACACATTTTTAACTTTTTCTTAACCAAGTTTCCTATTATCTTACATGCTTTTATGCTAGAATATAATTTAGTTTATACGTTTTTTTGGAGGTGCTATTTTGTTAAAAATCGGAATGCTGACAAGCGGTGGTGACTGTCAAGCTTTAAATGCAGCCATGCGCGGCGTGATCAAAGGATTACACACAAAAACAAATGATTTTGAAATCTATGGATTTCAAGATGGATATAAAGGTTTGATTTATGGAAATGTCAAACGTATGACACCAGATGATTTTTCTGGTATTCTTACTCGTGGCGGAACAATTCTTGGAACATCCAGACAGCCTTTTAAGAAGATGCGGATTCCCGATGAAAATGGTCTGGATAAAGTTGAAGCAATGAAGAGTAATTATCATAAGCTTAACCTTGACTGTCTTGTGATTCTTGGTGGAAATGGAACGCATAAAACAGCAAATCTTCTTCGTGAAGAAGGACTCAATGTTGTAACGCTTCCAAAAACGATTGATAATGATCTTTGGGGAACCGACATGACGTTTGGTTTTCAAAGTGCCGTTGATATCGCAACAGATACCATTGATCGAATTCATACGACAGCTTCTTCTCATAGCCGCGTTTTCATCATTGAAGTTATGGGACATAAAGTAGGGCATGTTACCCTTCATGCAGGTATTGCCGGTGGAGCTGATATCATTCTGTTACCGGAAATTCCTTATGATATTAATAAAGTTACAGAAGTAATTGAAAAACGTTCAGCTGCCGGGAAAAAATTTACAATCCTTGCAGTGGCAGAAGGTGCAATTTCTAAAGAAGATGCAAAACTGAAAAAGAAAAAATATAAAGCAAAACTAGCTGAAAGAAGATTTCCTTCTGTTGCCTATCAAATTGCTTCCGAAATTGAACAGAAGTTAGATAAAGAAGTTCGTGTTACCGTTCCCGGTCATACACAACGCGGTGGTTCTCCATGTGCATATGACAGAGTAATTGCGACAAGAGTTGGAGCCGCTGCTGCAGAATTGATTTTAAATAAAGAATACGGCTACATGATTGCTATTCGGAATGGTGAAACACAAAAAGTGCCGCTTTCTGAAGTTGCTGGCAAACTAAAATACGTAGATCCAGAATGTAAGATGATCCAGGAAGCAAAAACCATTGGCATTAGTTTTGGTGATTAGAAATTCATTTTAATGATAAAAACCACTGAACAGACAAAAAGTCTGTTCAGTGGTTTTTTTATCGATCTAGTACAGTCAGAGCTGTCACTCCTCCAACAATACAAACAATTCCCATAATATCCATTGCTCCAAATACATCTCCAAGAACCATTACGGAAAGAATAGTAGATACCAGCGGTTCCACACATCCGAGCATACTTCCCTGTACAGGCCCAAGCATGGAAATTCCTCGCAGATAACAACAAAACGCCACGATGGTTCCTACCACTACAACACCTGTCGTCATCAGAATGGTCATTCCATCCCAGTGCCCAGGTACTTCCCAAACTTTTGTAAATGGAGCCACCATAATTCCCCCAAGCAACATCCCCCATCCAGTAATTTCCATGGTTCCATATTCTATCATCAGTTTTCCTGGCTGTATACTATAAACAGCAAATGCCACTGCAGAAAATAATGCCTGATCTGTAATTGCAAGGTTATGCACATTTCCATGTGTCGCAAGAAGAAAAACTCCACAAATAACTGCAATCAATACAATCATTTCTATCACTTTGGGAATTCTCTTTTCAACAAATATACAAAAAAACATAATGAATACCGGTGCGGAACACTGAAGAACTGTTGCTGTCATATTTTTTATATTGAATAAATATTTTCCCATAACACCAGACATTCCCCAGCAAGATCCTCCTATAATAGTGAAACACATTCCTTTGATCTTCTGATTCATTTCCGTACACCTCATCTTTTTTCTTTTGCTGGCTATACTATATCTATAGGATACTCTTTTTGTCAAGTTTTTCCTTTTCTTGACACAAGTATGAAATCGGACTAAAATATACCTTATGATTTTTAAGTATGAAATCGGACTAAGGAGGTTTTTATGAAATTTAAACAGAATCGTGATATGAAAGAATTTGATCGACTTTATCGAGAGGAAGAAGGCATTTATCATAAAATTGCGCTCTCACTTCATCTAACGAATACTGCTTTTCTTATTTTATATTGCATGATGGAACTAGAAGATGGATGCCTTCAAAAAGATGTCTGTGAAATGTATCAATTAAGTAAACAGACAGTCAATTCTTCAGTAAAATCTCTTGAGAAAAAAGGATTTTTAACAAGAAAGCCTGGAAAAGGACGGGATATGCATCTATATTTTACAGAATATGGATTACATTTTACAGAACAAAACATCGGACCCGTTTTTGAAATGGAAAATGCTACATTTTCTGGAATGTCTGAAGAAGAAAAAGCACAACTACTTTATCTTACAAGAAAACGAGTTCAACTTTTAAAGGAAAACATGCAAAAATTTTTAAAATAATATAATAATAGAAAGGATTTTATTTATGAAAATTCAATTATCTGATCATTTTACTTACCGGCGCTTGATCCGGTTTGTTTTTCCTTCCATTATTATGATGATCTGTACTTCTCTATATAGTATCATCGATGGACTTTTTGTTTCCAATTATGTTGGAAAAACTGCATTTGCAGCTGTCAATCTAATTCTCCCAGTCGCTATGGGTGTTGCTGCTCTTGGCTTTATGATTGGTTCTGGAGGAAGCGCGATTGTTGCAAAAGCGCTTGGAGAAAAGAAACAAAAAGTTGCAAGAGAATATTTTTCCATGCTTATTTTCATTGCTCTTGGCTTTAGCATCGCTATTTCAATCGTTGGTTTTTTCTCTGTGCGAAAAATTTGTATGGCTCTTGGAGCATCTGGACAGCTATTGGAATATAGTTCTGCCTATGGACGTATTATGTTTATCTCACAGCCTTGCTTTATGATGCAGACAATTTTTTATAATTTTTTTATTGTCGCAGAAAAACCATCTTATGCTCTTCGTCTTTCTCTGATTTCTGGATTTTTAAATGTACTTTTTGACTATATTTTTATTGTTGTTTTTGGATTTGGAATTCAGGGAGCTGCCATTGCAACAGCCATTGGAGAATACGTTGGTGGAATTGTCCCATTGATTTATTTTGCACGAGAAAACTCTACTCCGTTAAAATTTGTAAAGCCTGTTTTTCGACCAAGAGTTCTTTTGCAAACTTGCTTTAATGGTTCTTCTGAGTTAATGACAAATGCATCTTCTTCCATTGTAAACATGCTTTATAACCATCAACTGATGAATCTTGCTGGAGAAAATGGCGTTGCCGCCTATGGAGTCATCATGTATTCGAATTTTATTTTTAATGCAATCTATCTTGGTTATTCCATGGGAAGTGCTCCAATTACAAGTTATCACTATGGTGCCGGAAATCACAAGGAATTGCATAATATTTTAAAGAAAAGCTTAACACTGATCGCAATCACTGGTATTTTTTTAACTCTTCTATCTGAATTTTTCGCCCATCCTTTGATCCATATTTTTGTAGGATATGATGCACAATTATTTGCCATGACACTACACGGTTTCCGTATTTATGCCATCTGTTATCTGATTAATGGATTTAATATCTGGGGATCTGCATTTTTTACAGCTTTAAGCAATGGCTTAGTATCAGGTATTATTGCCTTCCTGCGTACACTGCTGTTTCAGGTTGGCGCCATCATGCTTTTACCAGTTTTCTTTGGAATCAACGGAATTTGGTCCGGAGTTGGATGTGCCGAACTTCTGACATTGATTGTCACGATTTTTTTCCTAATTCGCAAACGACATCAATATCATTACGTATAAAAAGTCCATACTGGACGAGTTTCTTTCAATATTGTATAATCTTTTACAAGCTGTCAAAACGTGAAAGGAGTTTCTTAATATGAAAGATTCTTTGAGAAATGAGATGTTAAAGAAAATATGTGTCCGTGATGGGGATAAAATCCTGGATGTTGGATGTGGAGATGGTACTTTTCTTACAGAACTAACACAGTGGCGTGAAGCCGAAGGTTATGGTACGGATCCATCCACTGACAATGTTCAAAAAGCTCTTGCAAATCATCCGGAATTGCATATTGAAAAAGGAGACTGTGATCTTCTTGATTTTGATGATAATATGTTTCGCATCATTACTGTATGTGATGACTTTCATACATTTAAGGATCCAGAAAAATTTATTAGAGAAGCAACTCGTGTTCTGGCTCCAGGTGGAAGACTTTATATCGGAGAAGTAGCCCTTCCAGAGGTCTTACGAATCATAGCAAATATTCCAACTTATCTAATTTCCTCAAGAAAAAGTAAGTTTCATTCTACTTATGAAATACTAAACTATTTCAAACTAGCAGGACTTACAAAATTTCGTGTTTTTACAAAAAAAAGGCTTTTGCTCGTTTCCGCAAAAAAGCCTCTTTAATCGTATAAGGAGATGACATCCGTCATCTCCTATTTTATCATCCAGCTAAGGTAATGATTCTTACGAATTTCTTCCACAGTTTTTTCTCCAAGCAGTTGTTTCAATTTCTGTTCCGCTTTTTGATTGATGGTTACTTTTTCATTTTTTGTAATACAAAGATCTGGAAACATGACACACCACCAATTATGCCCCTTGGCTTTTCCAATATCCACACGGATCGCATCATAAATTCCTTCTGGGAATATATAATTTGCGTATTGTTTTCTCGGAAATTTTTCTGTGGTAAAATGCACCTGAACTTTTCTACTGTTCCCTATTATTTTTTTAGATACTTTTTGTATTTCCTGCTGCTTATTTTTTAAAACTTGCATCGCTTGTTTTTTTGTATTTGCCTGTTCCATGTATGGACTAATATAATCAATAACCGCATCTCTTACTTTTAATTTCTGCTGCTGATCATATACACTATCACTATTGGCGCGAATATGAAAACGAACAACATTCTCCTTTAAATCCTCCTTTACTTTAACAGATGCCCTAAGAATACCCACACATAAAAATAAAGCAATAAAAAATATTAAAAAAATGAGAACCTTTCTATGATATTTCTTTTTCATAGTAAAAGAATTCCCGTTTTTTCTTTTTTTATTACAGGTATCATATGAATTTCTTTTTGCTTATCAAACAAAAAGAAATCCTGCGATAAGAAATAGAATTCCTGTGATTAGCGCTGATATAATAAAGTATGGTTGACAAACAATATATTGTTCATATACTTTGACTCGACATGATCTTGCAGAAATAATCCCAAGATCTGATACAACACAGGCATTTGCACCAAATAAGGAAGCTGAAATGAGTGCCCCAAGACAAAGCGGCACATTGGCCCCTACATGTGGCAGCACTACAAGAAGTACCGGAATAGCAATCTGATACAAAGTATAATTTAAACTATAAAGATACTCTGTGCAGCTGAAAAATGCAAAAATCAAAAATGGAATTAAGCTTGCAAATGGGATAGCCCCACAAACTGTCTCTACAAAAGATTCCATTCCCATCGTATACATGACTTCCTGTATGCTGTAACCAAGCATCAAAATAATGACCATATCCGACATATCCAGGAAACCATCTACAATGCATTGTACATATTCACTAATTGTCATGATGCCCTGGCAAATAAATAATAGTCCTGTTACAATTGTTGCAATTCCAAAGGCAAGATAACAGTTTAATCCAGTTGCAATTAATGCTACGACAATAACAATAATTGGAAGAATGAGATTTAAAATACTTACATTTTTCTTCCTTGGATCAGTATCATCAAAATCTTCTTCCTCTTTTTCTGAACCATCTTCCAAAGCTCCCATCTGAATTCCCTGTTCTGCCATTTCATAAGCTCTTTTCATCTGTCCAATCTTTGGAAAAATTCCAAGAGCAAATAACAAAGCTACGATACATGCGACAATCGCATAAAACATAAATGGGATCGTATGAAGGAAAATATTCGTCGCCTGCGCTCTCCCATGAACATTTTTTGCAGCAGCAATCTGATAGATAACAAAATATCCCCACGCACCAAATGGAAGCATATCTGAAATACAAATGCTAAAGGTTCGGATAACATAAGCAAGTGCCAAACGTGGTTTTTTAATAGCATCAATCAATGGTGAAAAGGAAGCTCCCGCCGTTAAAACGGAAACATAATCATCGATGGAAGTTGCCCCTGCATAAATTCCAGATGCTGCCAAAATCATTTTTTCATTTTTTCCAAAACGAGAAGTTACAAAATCTGCAAAGGCTTTTGTACTTCCACTTCGTTTTAACGCAATGATGATACCTCCGCACAGAAAGAATGACATATACATTTCGATATTTTCCTTATCTGCCAGCACACTTTCCAGATCATTGAAAAATCCTCCAACAGCGCCAAACTTATACCATAAAATATACATAGAAAATGTTCCAAGAACAAGGCTGCTCATTACATCTTTTGTCACCAGCGCATAGACAAACAGACCTGCAAGCGGAGCTAAAATTAGAATTGTTCCATTTACAAGTCCTTTGGGCAAACAGAAAAAAATGACATTTAAAATTAGATAAAATGTCCATAGTTTTACCATTTTTGCATCAATATGTTTTGGATTCAATCCATAGATCATTCGTTTTAAAATATTCTTGCTATTCATAAGAAGCCCTCTCCCTTCTCTTAAAAAATAGAAGAAAAAGAGCCAAAGATACCTTGATTTCTGACATCCTTGCCTCTTTTTCTATTTCTTCTTATCGATCACTCTTGAATCTATCATACCGCAATGCGCTGATATCTACAACTGTATCTTCTCCTTCTACCATTTGAGAGAGCATTAAACCAACTGCTGGTGCTGTTCCAAATCCATGTCCTGTAAATCCACAGGCAAGAATTAATCCTGGCACTTCGTCCACAGGACTGATGACTGGAACACCATCAATACAAAGGTCCAACCATCCACCCCAGCTTCTTACTACTTTTGCATCTTTTAATGCTGGAATATAACCCATAATAGCACGACATCCAGCAGACATTGTCAGAGAAGAAGTAGAAAGATCTTCTATTGGCTTATCGATTGCTTCTTCCAATCCACATTCAGATCCAAAAACAAAAGAGCCATGTGTGGACTGATGTCCATAAAAGTCTGCATCTGCAGTTCCAAGCATCTGATCAAACATATGTGGCTGCATTTCTGTTACAAGTGCTTCCTCAAAGTATTTTGTCATTGGAATATCGATTCCAACCGTTCTTGCGATTTCTCGACTTTCATATCCTGCAACAAGAATAATTGTTTCTCCTTCAAATACTGTTCCGTCTTCTACTACAACCTGTCTTGCTTTTCCTTTTATCTTTTTAATTTCTTTTACTGGTGCTCCTTTTACAAAAGAAACTCCAAGTTCTACCGCTCTTTTATAATAAGCAAGGGTTGTCATTAACGGATTAGCATGCCCATCCGTTGGACACCAACTTGCACCTATGATTTCATCAGAAAGATACGGGTTAATCTCTTTTACTTCTTTTCCATCAATCATACGCACATCCAAACCAACAGACTGTGCGTTTGTTGCTAATTTATTCAGTTTCTTTAAATGTTCTTCTGTTTTTCCTAAACGAAGGTTTCCCTTTTGACAATATTCGACATCTACACCAAGCTCTTCAGATAATGTCGGCCACTGATGTTGAATGGCATACATTGCGTATGGAAGTTCTCTTATATCACGACCTGACTGACGAACACCTCCACCATTTCGGCTAGAACCTCCATGTCCAATACTATCCGAAGCTTCCAGTACAATTACATCTTTGATTCCACGTTTTGCAAGATAATAGGCTGCGGCACATCCGTTGACACCACCACCAATAATAATAACTTCTGCTGTTGTCTTCATTATTTGTCACCTCCATCTCTTCCCAGGATTTCCATTTCAATCGGACGCATCGGCGCTCTAGAAGTTGCTGGTTCTACCTGTGCAGGAGAAACATGGAGTTCTCTTGCAACAATTCCTTTCACCAGTTTCCCACAAGTCTGTCCCTGGCAAAGACCCATTCCTGTTCTTAAAAATCTTCGGATTTCTTCTATTGTAAACATTCCTGCATGAACTGCCTGTCTGATTTCGCCTTTGGTTACCTCCTCGCATCGGCACACCAGCATATCATCATCCGGCTGCGGCACGAATTCACCAATTTCTTTTAATTTATCATCTACATTAATCATTCTCTTTTCCCTCCTATGCCTTGTAAAAACGTGCTTTCATAGCCATATCTTTTGGTACTTTTACAGTAAGAAGATTCGTATGATCAAATGCTTTGGAAGTCTTTACTCCAAGAACTTCTGCATCACACACATAAGAACCACTTCGATCCAATGCCTTTCCTTTATCTCCTGCCTTTGGAAGCGGTAAAAATTCATAAGGCATTGTAATTGTTGCATAATCCTCTTCATAGGTTTCATCAACCAGGAAAATGGCCTGACCAGAACATGAAGCAACACACATACCACATCCGATACATTGTTTTGTTGTATCTACAACTGGAAGTGATGTAATATTATCTCCAATGGTAATACATCCTTTTGGACATGCATCCTGACAAGGATTACATGGTATATTTTGTGTACATTCCATTACCGGATGAACACCAATCGTATGGGTAACTCCCGGATATTTTTCAATTTCGTCATCAGATACATAACCTTTTTTTAGAAGATTCATGGAAATATCAATTCCTTCTTCTGTCTTTGTTAACATTTTTCCTCTATTTTTCGGAGCAAACATTCCCTGACGCAGACTATCTAATGCTCCTTCCAATTCTTTACATTTTTGATCTCGTTCCTCTTCTTTTAAATATCCAAGAGAAGCTGCAATAGAAACTCCTGCCATTCTGCCTTCAATCATTGCTGAACTTGCTTCTTCAATGCTTGATACATCACCTGCCGCAAAAACACCAGCAACCGAAGTTTCACCAAACTCATCGCATTCTGGAATGTATCCGCCTGGTGTATCTTTCATTTTGCATCCAGCCTGTTTTAACAATTGTGACATTGGAGATAACCCAACAGCAACACAAATCGTATCAACATCAAAATGTTTTTCCGTACCAGGAATAAACTGAAATTTATCGTCAACCTGCGCAATTGTCACGCCTTCCACTTCCTCTTCTCCTTCAGCTTCCATAATTGTATGAGAAAGATAAAAAGGGACTCCACATCTAGATACTTTGGCTGCATGGACACCATAACCACCAACGCGAGGTGCAGCATCTACAAGCGCAACAACATCACATCCAGCCTGCAAAAGCTGGAAACTTACAACAAGTCCTACATTACCGGTACCAAGCATAAGAATTCTCTCACCTGGCTTAATATGATGAAGATTCATCATGGTCTGAGCAGCTCCTGCTCCAATGACTCCTGGTTTTGTCCATCCTTTAAATGTAACCATATTTTCACTTGCACCAGTTGATACAAGAACAGAATCTCCTTTAAAATGTTTGATTTCATCTCCAATTTTTACGGTTACTTCTTTTTCTTCATATAACCCGACAACCGTTGCATTTAAGACAACTTCCACACCATATTTTTCGGCTTCAGCAAGAAGTTCTTCCCCAATCTTAAATCCACGAATCTTTGCTTTATGTTCTTTTGATCCAAAGAACTTATGAATCTGTTTAAATAACTGTCCTCCCGGTTTTGCATTTTCATCAAAAACAACCGGTTTCATTCCACATTTTGCAGCCTCAATTGCAGCAGATAATCCTGCAGGTCCAGCTCCAATTACTATCAAATCATATCGTTTCATTGCTTCTTCCTCTCCTTTCCTACTGTTCCTCTTTTGCAGTCACTCCATACTGTGTCTGTACTGTCATTCCTTCTTCCAAAGGAGTAATGCATGTACGCACATTAGGCTTTCCATTTACAATCATAACGCAGTCGGTACATCTTCCAATCGCACAAAAAACACCTCTTGGTTCATGCCTTTTTTTTGTATAACGATGCACCATGACTCCAGCAGCTCTTAAAGCAACTGCAATTGGTTCTCCCTCGAGTCCTTCCAACGTTTTTCCATTATATGTAAAAGTTACTATTTTCTTTTCTGGGCTTTCTCCTAAAATTGGATGTTCCATAATTCTGTCCATATTTTTTCCCTCCGTATTCTTTCTTCTATTCTAAAATGCTACCGGTTCATCCCAAAGATTTAACATTGTTCCAATGCCTTCTTTCTTCGCTTTCTGATAACATTCATATCCCCATGCTACATCTTGTATTGGCATTCCCTCAATCGATACAAGGAAAATTTCATCCAGATTCTTACGACCTTCACTCTTTCCATTGATCACGTCTGCAAGATTGGTCACATCTTTACGATTGATTTTTCCATCTCTTTGTAAGAAGACCAGATCCTCTCCAACGGTTCCCATATGTTTACGATCTCCATTATCCAGATACTCATCTCCATCTTCATTGGCATAATCAACATACATTTGCCAATTATCTACAACCTTACGGAAGGACATCTCATCTTCCCAAGTAAGATTCAATCCATTTGTAGAAATAACAACAGCTCCAGGTTTCAACCATTCTTTCTTTAATACTGGCCAGTGATCCGGCATAACCGATGCTGCTTCACAAATAATATCTGCATCCTTCACAGCATCCTTTACCTCTCCACATATTTCAATTGTTTTAATTTGTGGAAAATGTTCCTCAATAAATTTCTTCATTTTCTGTGCCGTCTTTGACTGCGGTGTACTTCCAACCATTTTTACTGTATGAATGGTTGGAAATTTTGCAACAAAGGCTCTCATACAAGCTCGATTGATAACCCCTGGTCCAATCAGTGCTACAGTATCACTATCTTTTCTTGCAAAATATTTTGCGGCCAGACCAGGCATTGCTCCAGTTCTCATAGAACTTAACAAATTTGCTGACATGTAACAAAGTGGTGCACCTGTTTCTACGTCATTTAAAGTTGCCATCAAAATAGATCTCGGATAACCTCTTTTTCTGTTTCTTCCATTTGAACCATACCACTTCTGGCCTGCAATATGAAAACGACCTCCAAGATATGCCGGCATCGCAATAAATCGTCGATCAGCAGAATCATTGATCGGAAAATCATCAATATCAGATTCATCTGGAAATTCCAGCATCAATCCATGTGCATTATGATCCGGACCTCCCATCAGATAGTCGCCTTTTCCAAGCAAGGATACAACTTCTTCCATTGTATCCACACATCTTCCAGCATCTAAAACACCTGCTTTGATCATGTCCTGTTCATTCAAATATAAAAAATCAATTCTTGAATCATTACTCATTGCATCTCTTCTCCTCTCCGATCTTTTGTTATCCTTTCAATGCAAAAGAGGCGCCATGCCATTTCTGACAAAAGCGCCTCTTTGCTCTTTTTTCTTCTTTTCTATTTGCTCACATTATAAACTCTGGTATAATACTAGAGTCAATAGTTTTTTGAAAATTTTTTGCATTTATTTTAAGAAAGGAACTTTTATGGATTCAAAAGAATACTTTCGGATAGGAGAATTATCCCATTTATACAATATCGGGCTGGATTCCATCCGTTATTATGAAAAAATGGGAGTTTTAAAACCAGTTCGTGATCCTCATAATAATTATCGTCTCTATTCCCTCAAAGATATCCGGAAAATGACAACAATCCGAGAACTTTTAGACCTAAATTTTTCAATGGAACAGATTCGGGATTTTGAAAATCATCGAGATCTTAATCATTCTTTTCATCTTTTAGAAGAAGAACTTGATGTCATCAATGAATCAATTAAAAAACTTATAAAAACAAAACAGAGTATTCAAACAAGACTCTCTTCCATACGGCATGCACTCCTCCTTCAAAAGCAAAAAGGAATTCGTATTGCTCATTTTCCAGAACGTTACTGCATCATGATCAGTGATACCAACCTTCCCGATGCTTATGTGGATTATGCAATTATCAAATATACAAAAAATCATCCGGAATCTTCTATCAACACGATTGGTTCCTGCGACTGTTACACTTTAGATCTTGCAAACAGCAACCCAAAATCTACACTTTATCGGACGAAAAATGTATTTTACTATTCAGAAGGTTTAAAAGGACAACATAACTATGTTCTTCCGGAAGGGACTTACCTTTGTGTAACCTATACTGGATCTTATGATTATACAAAAAAATGGGTTCCAAAAATGTTAGATTATGCGAAAAAACATGATATGGAAGTTCTTTCTGATCCAATGGAATTTTGCTATGTCAATGAATATGAAACAGCCAATGAAAATGAGTACATTACCGATGTTCAAATTCAGGTATCTTCCACATAATTTTATTTTACGTTTTTTGTATACTTGCATTTTTTACTTGACGAACCTTACCTTTCTGTAGTATCTTGTTGCTACAAGGTCATACGACTGACGGAATCGTGGAATTAACCACAAGGAACTATGATCATTTACAAAAGCCGACCGTCTGGGCAATTTGCCTGGAGGTGCGGCTTTTTTTTATTATCCTGATAACAAAACAGGACAATAAAAAAAGCTGCGAAGATGTACAAGCTTATCTGTCATTTTAATCTCCATTAAAAATCTCGATTTTTTATCTTCACAACCTCCAGGCAATCTTTTCATCGATAACGTCACACTATGAAAGGAGGCAGCTTATGACGCTTGGCCACATCCATTCTATGGAATCTATGGGACTCGTCGACGGACCTGGCATCCGCACCGTTATATTTTTTCAAGGATGCGCGCTCCGCTGCAAATTTTGTCACAATCCGGACACATGGGATTTTTCATGTGGAGAACTGACAAAACCAGAAGAACTCGTCAAAAAAATATGCCGCTTTAAACCGTATTTCAAAAATGGCGGAGGTGTCACCTTCTCCGGTGGAGAACCCTTAATGCAACCAGACTTTCTTTTTGAAGTACTCAAACTTTGTAAAGCAGAAGGTATTCATACATGCATTGATACCGCAGGTTATGGCATGGGAAATTATGATGAGATTCTTTCTTATACAGACCTGGTCTTACTGGATATTAAACATATCAATCCAACAAATTATCAGAAAATAACTGGTCAGTCCATAGATCGATTCAACCAGTTTCTCAAAGCATTAAATAAACATCAGACCCCTATTTGGATTCGCCATGTAGTCATACCAGGAATCACGGATCATCCGATTCACATAAAACAACTAAAAGACTATATCAACAACATCTCAAACGTACAGAAAGTAGAATTACTCCCATATCACTTACTAGGAGTCAACAAATATAAAACCATGAAACTTTCTTATCCACTTAGCAATATACCTGCCATGGATAAAGATAAAACAGCAAAACTACAGCAAAAATTTTTTGGAGGATATGATTATGTTTAACGAATGGAATGGATTTAATGGAGGAAAATGGGAAAAAGAAATCAACGTCAGAGATTTCATCCAAAAGAATTATAAATTATACGAAGGCGATGATTCTTTCTTAGCCGGACCTACAGACAAAACAAAGGCTGTCTGGGGAAAGTGTGAAGAATTATTATTGGAAGAAATGAAAAAAGGAATTCTCGATGTAGAAACGGATATCATTTCCGGTGTTACAAACTTTGCCCCTGGGTACATTGACAAAGAAAATGAAATCATTGTCGGTCTCCAAACAGATGCTCCTCTCAAACGTATGGTGAATTTATACGGTGGAAAACGTATGGCCAAAAGTTCTCTTGAGCAATATGGTTATAAATTAAACGAAGAAATCGATCGCCACTTTCATGAATACAGAAAAACTCATAATGAAGGTGTTTTTGATGCCTATCCAGAGCGTACAAGAAAAGCGCGTCATGCCGGACTTTTGACTGGTCTTCCGGATGCATATGGACGTGGACGTATTATCGGAGACTATCGTCGTGTCGCATTATATGGAATTGACTATCTTATAGCAGATAAGAAAAAAGATCTTTCTGAACTTGATGGACCAATGACAGAAGATCGTATCCGCTTAAGAGAAGAGGTATCTGAACAAATTCGCGCCTTACAGGCGATCAAAGAAATGGCTGCTTCTTACAATATTGATCTTTCAAAACCTGCCGCAAACGCAAGAGAAGCCGTACAAGCAACTTATATGGCATATCTTGCCGGCGTAAAAGAAAATAATGGAGCTGCGACTTCCCTTGGACGTACCTCCACATTCCTTGATATTTATATCGAGAGAGACTTACAAAATGCTACATTAACAGAAGCCGAAGCCCAAGAACTTATTGATCAGTTCATTATTAAGCTGCGTCTTGTTCGCCATTTAAGGACACCAGAATACAATGAATTATTCGGTGGCGATCCAACATGGGTAACCGAATCTATCGGTGGCATTAGTGTCAACGGAAAACCTCTTGTTACAAAAAATTCTTTCCGTTATCTGCACACTCTTTATAATCTTGGGACAGCACCAGAGCCAAACCTTACGATTTTATGGTCCGAAAAACTGCCTGCAAACTTTAAACGCTTCTGTTCTAAAGTTTCTATTGATACAGATTCTATTCAATACGAAAATGATGATGTGATGCGTCCTGTTTATGGAGATGACTATGCGATTGCGTGCTGTGTATCTGCAATGAAGGTTGGAAAACAAACACAGCTATTTGGAGCAAGATGCAATCTTGCCAAATCTCTTCTATATGCAATTAATGGTGGAATTGATGAACGATATGGCACGGAAATTGTCCCTGGAATCGAACCAATAACTGGCGAAATTCTTGACTTTGATAAAGTTATGGAAAATTATAAAAAAGTAATGGCCTATGTCGCAGAATTATATGTAGATACTGTTAATATTATCCATTACATGCATGATAAATACGCTTATGAGGCAAGCCAGTTTGCTCTTCATGACACAAATCTCGAGCGAATTGCCGCTTATGGAATCGCTGGACTTTCTATTGCCGCTGATTCTTTATCCGCTATCCGCTATGCAAAAGTAAGACCAATCCGCAATGAACAAGGCATTGCTACAGATTTTGAAACGATTGGAGACTTCCCGAAATATGGAAATGATGATGATCGCGCAGATGATATTGCTGTCAATATCGTTACTTATTTCTCTGATGAATTAAAAAAACATCCAGTTTATCGAAATGCCATCCATACATTATCTGCATTGACAATTACATCCAATGTTATGTATGGAAAGAAAACCGGAACAACACCAGACGGAAGAAAACTTGGAGAGCCATTGGCTCCAGGAGCAAATCCAATGCATGGACGAGATAAAAATGGAGCACTTGCTTCTCTAAATTCTGTAGCAAAAATTCCTTATCGCGATGTCTGCCAGGATGGTGTATCAAACACTTTCTCTATTGTCCCAGATGCTCTCGGAAAGAATCAGACACAAAGAGAAACAAATCTGACAACAATCTTAGACGGCTATTTTATTCAGGGTGCTCATCACCTAAATGTAAATGTCTTGAAGCGCGAAACATTAGTTGACGCAATGGATCATCCAGAAAAATATCCAACCCTCACAATCCGTGTTTCTGGATATGCAGTAAACTTTAACCGCCTGTCTAGAGAGCAACAAGAAGAGGTTGTAAGCAGAACCTTCCATCAAAGTATGTAAAAGATTTCTTCTATAATATATAGAAGAAAAAATCCTGTTTTACAGGATTTTACGCCTGCGGCAGATCGCTTCAGCGACAAATTTTCCCTCTGCCGCAGTTGCGATCTTGCCCGGAAGGCTTTTTTATTTCACAGGGGATTTTATCGAAATTTCCTATGAAAGGACAAAGCATTGTGTTTGTACCTTGTACATATGGATTACATAATTCCATATATCCCGGATTGATGCAGATGGTTGCGCATTCAAGCTTTACTCCATCTTTTGTTAAATCTATAATTTCTTCTGGCGTAAATTCTGGTTTTAATACGGAGTAGTCAATGTAACTTGCTAATTCTTTTAAATTCATATCAGCGGCTTTTTTTGTTAATGTTTTCATTCTCATTTTTGATAACAATGTTTATTTTTGTTTGTTTTTTTATTTTTTTATTTGTTTTTTACTATTTTATATAAAAATTCCCTTGCGGTCATAAGACCACAAGGGAAGGATGAATTATTATTCAAAATTTTCTAAAATAAAATTGTCTGGAAGTTCTTCGTGGCGAATCACAGGATCTTCATTACAAATGATTGCATCAAAATCTTTACTTTCAATAAAACTGTAAAATCCTTTTACATATAATTTCGAAGAATCCATAAGTAAAAACTTTTTCACAGATAATTTCATAGCTTTTTCTTTAACCGCCATCGTATCCATTTCTGCTGTATAAATGAGACCCCGTTCCAAGTCCACGCCAGCACAGCTGATAAAAGTATAATCAAAATTGAATTTTTCTACACCACTTAGTGTAATCGGCCCCACCGACATACTGTACTCCGGAATATACTTTCCTCCAATGATAAATAATTCTGATTCTCCCTCTTCAAATGTATTCGCAACCAAAAGACTATGCGTTACAACTTTAATTTTTTTCCCTTTTAAATATTTGATCATTGGCACAATACTAGTCCCACCATCAAGAAAAATGCAATCTCCTTCCTTGACAAAAGAAGCTGCCTTTTTTGCAACTGCCTCTTTTTCTTTATAGTGTTCCGTACGTTCTTTCATTTTCTTTTCATCCTGTGCAGACAGGATTGTTTTGTGTTTGATGCTTTTGGCACCTCCATGAACTCGAATTAGTTGTCCCTGATTTTCTAATTCCTCACAGTCTCTTCGAATGGTTGTCTCCGTAACTTTAAGGATTTTAGCTAATTCTTTTGTATGAGCAATCCCCCGCTCATTGACCATCTGAACAATTTTTTCAAATCTTTGACTTGCTATCATCGCTTTATAACTCCTACTCTTTAATATCGTATCGCATAATAGAGCGTTCCATATGTTCTTCCATCGCTTTTGCTGCAAGATCACTATCATGAGCTATAATAAATCCATAAACCCTCTGATGTTCTTCATAAATATCATGTAACTGACTTTCTTCCACCATACCGGTTCCACTGACATATTTCATTAGATTTCGAATGGTCTGAAGCATACTAAAGATCACAGGATTTCCACTGCATTCTGCAATACAACCATGAAATTCAAGATCTCCTTTTAAAAATTCCTCATAGTCTTCCTGAATATAGGCTTTATGCATACGATGAGATATTTCATGCAAACGATTTAACTTGTCAGGATCATCCTGTTTTGCAGCCAACTGTGCTGCCTTTACTTCAAGTACATTTCGTACCTCGATAATACTGTCCACCTGACTTCCATTTAAAAACATTGACCATGATAATGGAATGACAAAGAAATTATTTTCATTATTGCTAATATACATTCCTTGACCGGGGCGAATATCAATCATTCCAAGTACTTCCAGAACTTTCAACGCCTCTCTAACCGCAGATCTTCCAAGACTTAACTTAGCTGCCAGTTCTCGATCCGATTCAATTTTATCACCTTTTTTTAATTTTTTATCAAAAATCTGCTCTGCAAAATACATTGTCAACCGATTTAGATTCTGATTGATACTTCCCTTTTTCATGCCACTTCGTTCTCTTGTCATCGCTTGTTTATCCTGTGGAACAAGGAGATCCATTTTTTCAACAAACTGTTCCGGCGGAATCATGAAATAAGTTGGATCAATTCCAAGCTGATCTGATACCGACAACACAACCTCATTGAGCCGTTCTCCTCCTTTTGATTCCAAATTTGATAAGGTTGGAACGCTCATAAGTGCTTTCCCATCTTCATCACAAAGGTAAGTTTTAATAAAATCTTTCTGTGTCAGTCCAAGAAATCTTCTTAAGAATCTGATATTCTCTCTCTGATATTTTATATCTGCGGTTTTTCCATCCATTCTATTCCCTCGTTATTTCCGTAAGCAATCCCACCATTACCTGTGTTGCTTTCGCAAGATCGCTGTATTTCGTAAATTCTTCCATGCAATGACTTCTTCCGTCTTTGCTTGGGACAAAAATCATCGCTGTTGGCAACACCTGTCCAATTTCCAGAGAATCATGCCCTGCTCCACTTGGAAGATATTTGTAAGTATAATGCAGTTCTTTACACTTTTCTTCCATAATTTCAAGAATCTCATGATCCAATTCTACTGGTGTGATTACAAGTTTTGTTTCCATATAAAAACTTCCGCCAATTTCTTCCGTCTCTCTTTCAAGTGCATGACGAATACGATTTGCAATGTCGTTTATATTATCGTTGTTTTTTGAGCGAATGTCTACTGTAAATTCTACTTTTTCAGCTACAATATTAACTCCGCCTGGAATTGTATGAATCAATCCTACGGTTGCAACGGTTCCATCAGCCTTTTCTCTTGCCCAATCTGGAATTTTGGAAATTACTTTTGTTGCAGCTTCTACTGCATCCTTTCTCATATCCATCGGCGTCGTTCCTGCATGATCTGATCTTCCTTCTACTGTAATCATATAACGCTGGATTCCTACGATATGATCTACCAATCCAATTTCAATTTCTTCTGCATCAAGAACTGGACCCTGTTCAATATGAAGTTCTACAAATTTTCCAATGCTTCCTTCTTTCCATTTTGCTTCTTCAATTCTTTCTGGAATCAGTCCATAAGATTTCATTGCATCATAGATAGAAATGTCGTCTTTATCTTTAAACTGTTTGCAGTAATCAAGATCACGATGTCCAAGCATTGCTCCAGAACCAAAGTATCCATTTCCAAAACGCATTCCTTCTTCATCACAAAATCCTGCAACAACAAAACTACAATGTGGTTTGATTCCCTGTTCCTGAAGTTGTCTTGCCGCCTCAATGGCACAGATGATTCCTGCGATTCCGTCATAATCTCCGCCATTATAAACAGAGTCATAATGAGATCCCATCATCACACATGGAAGGGATGGATCTTCCCCATATAAAATTCCAAATACATTTCCTGCAGTATCCTCTTTCACTTCCAGTCCTGCTTCTTCCATCAATTTTTTCAAGAAATCCACTGCTTCTCTAGCTTCCTTTGTAAAAGGAAGTCTTGTACAGCCTTTCCCTGGTGTAGATGTAAATCTCTTTAAATATTCCAAGTCTCTTGCAATTCTTCCTGTCATCTGTTCTACTGCCATCTTATCTTTCCTTTCCATTGTTCTGTGCTGATTTTCTTTTAAATGTATCATAAGGAGCATAAAGCATTGCACCCGCGATCATTACAAATCCTACACTACATAGCATCGTATTTTGTTCCTTCAGTCCAATCAAAATGATCACAAAAGCTGCCATAATCACAAGAAATGCTTTTGTCATAGCTCCTGCTCTCGTTTTCCAGAATTTCGTTTCCATACCATTTTCCATCCTTCCTTAGATCAAGACAAGAAATACCATCGTAAAAACACCAATCAGGAGCGTCATCGTAACTGAAATTGGAAGAATTCTTTTCAATGCCTCTCCCTCACTTCCAAGAATATTGGCAGTTGTTGTACCAAGGATGATATTACTTGGACTAATGGAACTTCCTACCGAAGCACCTGCTGTCTGAGCTCCAAGCAATGCGGAAGCTTTAACACCTAACATACTTGCTGTTGTCATCTGGAAATTTCCAAATAAAATATTGGAACTCATATTACTTCCTGTCATAAAGGAACCAATCATTCCAACGATTGGTGCAAGTACCACATATCCTTTGCCAAGAACCTGAGAAATTCCCTGAGCTAAAACCAATGTTTGTCCAGTTCCTCCCATAATTTTTGACATAATAATCAAACCAATGACTGCAATACCAGAAGGCATTGTCATTGATACCGAACGAATAAAAATTGCTTTCGTTCCTTCTTTCGAAATCCATCCACATTTTCGATAGTAAATCAAACCAAGAATCGAAGAAATAAACAAAAACATGCTGGCATGAGTGAATGGAGAAAAGGAAGAATATCCTTTCACTGCCGCATTTACAAACCCATAACCTGTTTTTGTCTCTGGAAAAGAAAAACCAAATTTCAAACTTCCAAGAATTGCATTGATTGGTCCACAAAGTAATACAATCAATGTAATCACTGCCAGAAGGATATATGGCACAAAAGCCTGTACAAGCGTCATTCCTTCTGGTACATTGCTTTCTTCTTCCTTTATTTCTTTTCTTATCATAATCGGGCTGTCCGAAAGTTTCCATGGTTCTTTATACCAGCTTGTTCTTCCAAGTAAAAAAATGGCAACCATTCCTCCACAGGCCGGTACAAAACAAGCAAGTGTTGTATTAAACTGACTTAACAGAAGTTCTCCTCCGCCCTGGATCAATGATAAAATAACCACAGCTGGAAGGCCTTTTTTTATTCCTCTTCCTTTTCCATAGAACCAACAAATAACAAGACCAATCACAAGGTTCCATATCCACAAAAAACTGCCTGCGACAAATGCTGTACGGAAATATTCTGCTGATCCTACATGAATTCCTGCAGACATGGCAAGTGAATCCCATGCTGCTGCCAGTGTTCCAAATGTATTTCCCCATGATTGTCCAAGAAGTGGAATGATAACTGCCCAAAGAGGACTTACTCCGATTCCAATCAGTAACGGTGCACCAACTGCAACCGGCACACCAAATCCGGTAATTCCTTGAAGAAAACTTTCAATAATCCATCCCATTGCAAGAATCATTAAAAGTTCATTCGGTAAAAGCTCTCCCATTCCTTTTCGAATAACCGAAAAAGCATTTGCTTCTTCTGCAACCTGGTACATTAAAATCGCTGTCCAAACAATCACAAGAATGACTAGTGCATTCCAAATTCCTTTTGCGCTCTCTGACGCAAGCAGAGTGATATTTGCTTTATAAAATACAACACCTGTAATAACTGTGATCATCAGCCCGACAGGTGCTGCTTCCGTAGCTCCCCACTGAAACTTAATCATCAGCACCAAAAGTACAATGATCGGAAGCAGTGCAATGAGCCACATAAATAAATTCATTGGTATCTGCATCATTTTCTCCTCTATACTACTATTGATGAATCCTTGTTCCTGTTTTTCCCTGGATTCCTTCTGACGCTTTTTCAAGAAGAGTAATCAATGTCTCTCTTCCTTTTCCGGAGTCTGCAAATGCAACCGCTGCCTGTATTTTCGGAAGCATCGATCCCGCTGGAAATTCTCCTTCTTCCATATAATGCCTAGCTTGTTCAACTGACATATCGGAAAGCCATTCCTGATCTTCTTTTCCAAAATGGATAGCAACTTTCTCAACCGCAGTCAAAATAATTAGATAATCTGCATCAATCTGACATGCAAGAAGGCTGCTGACACGGTCTTTGTCAATAACTGCATTGACCCCTTCCAATTTTCCGTCATGATTTATGACCGGAATTCCTCCACCGCCACATGTAATCACAATATGACCTGCATGAACCAATGTCCGAATCGTTTCCAGTTCTCGAATTCTCTTTGGCTCTGGAGAGGCTACCACTTCACGGTAACCTCTTCCAGAATCTTCTATGCAGACAACGCCACTTTTTTCACGTTCGTTGGCTTCTTCCTTTGTCATAAATCTTCCAATTGGCTTCGTTGGTTGATCAAAAGCCGGATCTTTTGGATCTACTTCCACCTGAGACAGAATTGTTGAGACCTTAATATCAAGATTTCTCTTATACAGCTCATACTTAATCGCATTTTGTAGATCAATTCCGATATATCCCTGGCTCATAGCTACACTGGTTGGAAGCGGTGTCGGTCCATAATCCTTGTGCTGGTATACATACTCATCCATTGCATCCTGAATCATGCCGACCTGCGGTCCGTTTCCATGAGTTACAATCATATCCAACCCTTGCTGGGCTAAATTAACGATTACTTTTGCTGTCTTTGCAACCGCTTTTCTTTGTTCTGTCACACCTTTCCCCAGAGCATTTCCTCCAAGGGCTATTACTACTTTCTTTCTTTCCATTGAAACCTCCCCCTTTTCTAGAGAGTAAACCCTAATTTCTCCGCATATGCACGAACTGCTTTTTCAAAACATTCTAGCGGCGGATGTACTGTTCCTGCTCCAATCTGACCATATCCTGCAATCTTATGAGCAATACCGGTATTAATTACCGGAGTGATTCCTTTTTCTACAACAAGTCTTGCATCAATACCAAGACAAGTTCCCTGGAAATTCCAGTTTGGAATAATAAAGTTTGGATTGCGGTCAATCGTAATTTCTGTCATTTCTGTACTTGTACGAAGCGCATCTTCATATCCACCGGCCCCAACAAAACGTGTTACGGCAGGAGCGGCGATCATTGCCATTCCACCAACACCAAAAGTTTCTGTGATTGCACTATCACCCATATCTGGGCACGCATCATCGCCATCATAACCGGTGAAATATAATCCCTGTGGAGTATTGACTGGTCCGGTAAACCATTGATCCCCCATACCACTAATGCGAATTCCGAATTCTACACCATTTCTGCACATCGCAGTCACAATCGTTCCTTCCTGAATCTGACGTGCTCCATCCATAACAGCTTTTCCTGTCGCCATCATAATATTTAAGAAGAACTGATCTGTGTCTGATAAGAACTTGATCACATCATAACGATCTTTATCATCCATATCCATAGCCGTAATAATCGGTGCTACTTCTTTTAAGAATGCAAGAGATGCGGCAATATTTCTCTGATGGAATTCATCTCCCATAGCAATTGCTTTTGCAATTAAAGGATTAACACTTAACCCTTCCTCCATAGAACGAATCGCTTTTCCAAGTGTTGGTCCAAGAACATCTTTCATCCAAGTCAAACGGTCAACAACTTCCTGTGAATATGCCCCAAAACGCAGAACCTTTCCAATACCCTCGTTCATTGTACAATAAGCTTCATTTCCATCGGTTGTATTTTTTACAACAAATACTGGCATATTCGCAGATGTAATACCACCCATTGGTCCTACTGCATTTACATGATGACAAGGAATAAATGTTACTTCTCCGGATTCAAGCAACGCTCTAGCATCTTTTTCATTGTCTGCCCATCCTTCAAATAAAACAGCTCCGACACAAGATCCCTGTACTGGATCTGGCATGTTTTTATATTCAATTGGCGGACCCGCATGTAAGATTACTTTTCCTTCAGAAAATTCTTTGATCACAGATTTTGCAGGTACAACATCTGTAATCACTGGCTGACTCGCAACAACTTTTGCAATCACTGCACGATTTGCTTCATCAATATCAAATCCATCATAATTTCGTAGGAAATTTAATGTTTTGATCAGTTCGATATCTCCTCCTGCTGGCGGCATCCAGTCATACTGTACCGTCTTGCATCCAAATTCTTTGGCAACATCTGCAAAACTCTTTAATCCAATATTAATGATGACTGGTTTTTCAGATAAAAGTTTCTGAATTTTCTGAGATGCTTGCGGTTTATGCTCTTCCACAACAGCTTTCGCACAAATCTCTTTTTGAGCTTCTTCAAAATCAAGTCCAATGGCACGAATGGCAGATCGAACTGCTGCCTTGTTTGTCTCACATACAATGACACCAGCATCTTTTAATTCTGATACTGCTTTATCATATCCCTGTAAATCTCTTCTTGTTCCACATACTGTTGAAACAAAAACAATATTTCTTCCTTCTTTTTCGGCCTTTTCTTTCAATTCAAGAACCGTTGGAATTAAAGCTCCCGCCATATCTTCATGAGATCCATATCCGAGCATGACATCAAATAAAATAACACCAGTTGTTGGATCATCAATCGCCTCTTTCATGCACTCGATACGTTTTTCCGGATCAATCATTGGATGTGGTTTTCCCTGTGTATAAACATCATCTCCTAGATCCACAACAATATGTCCACCGGTCTTTAACATAAATCCTTCGGCTTTTTCGGGTGGAATTTTAAGATCCAATGCATCTTTGATTAACATCGCTGCTTCTCCAGCAAGGGTTCCGCCCGAATAATAAGCTTTGATTGTTTTTTCTTCTTCCGCCTTAAAATAATCTCCTACAGATACAGGAACTTTGGCCTCCTGAATTTTTTCATTCCTAACAAGAGATACTGCAAGTCTTGCTGCCTCATCCAATGTATAGGCATGATAGAAGTTTTCTTCATGATATTCTGGTTTTTCTCCCAGGAATAATGTAATCACTGGCTTTTTAAAGCTACTCAATCTTCCTGAAATACGATCTCTAACTGCTTTTGCAGGTGGTTTTGAGATGATGATCAACACTTTGACTGCATCATCTTCTTCCATTGCTTCAATCATATCAAGCATGGTAATGCCACCAACTTCTTCTGACAGATCTCTTCCACCAGTACCAATCGCATTTGTAACTCCCTCACCAAGACGATCAATAATTGTTGTTAATTCTTGAATACCTGTTCCAGAAGCACCAATAATTCCAATGGAACCTTTTGCAACACTGTTTGTAAAAGCAATCGGAACTCCTTGAATAATTCCCGTTCCACAGTCAGGTCCCATAACAGCTAGTCCTTTTTCATGTGCTTTCTTTTTTAGACGAACTTCATCTTCCAGAGAAACATTATCACTGAATACAAACGCATTTAGACCTTCATCCAGTGCACGCTCGATTTCCAATGCTGCATAAACTCCAGGAATCGAAATAACTGCTAAATTTGCATCTGGAAGGTTTTTCTTAGCATTCTCCCATGATTTTACTCTTTTTATATCATCTCCGGACTGATTTTCTTGTGTTTGCTGTTTCTGGAAGAATTTTTCTGTTTCCTCCATGATTGTATCAAGCAGCTTGTCATCTTCTACATCCGCAACAACAACCATATCATTGGCCGTAGCCTCCATTAGCTCTTCTGTCGCCAGTCCACTTTGCTTATAAATATCTTTATTTGCCGGTGTCGCCATCATAATTGACACCTTATTTACACCTTCAAGAGCTGAAATCTGATTTGTCAGTAACATTAATACGACAGAATCATGATAACTGCCTTTTTTTACAATTGTTTTTAACATTGTTTCTCCTTTCATTAAAATCCGTACAACCAATTTTTATTATGCACAATCCAGCATCATTTGTAAACTCCTTTTGGCATGCTATAATGAATAACAGTAAAAAAAGAAAAAATAAAAAGGAGTTTTTTATGTTAATTAATCGTACTGTTTCCATCTTTGACACCCCTTTTGAAAAAAAGGCAATCGTTTATAAAGATTCTGAAACTGCCTGCAAAGGAAGTATTCTTTACTTTCATGGCGGTGGTTTTTTATATGGTCAAAAAGAAGATCTTCCAGATCTTCATCTTACGACTCTTACAAAAGCAGGGTTTGCTGTCATTTCTTTTGACTATCCGCTAGCTCCTGCCGCAGATATCGACCAGATCCTTTCGGATGTATGTCAGTCCATCTCACATTATATCGATCACAGCGAACTTTATGTAGATAAACCTCTTCCATATTTTCTATGGGGTCGTTCTGCCGGTGCTTATTTGTGCCTTCTTGCCGGAGCAAAAGCAACTTTTAAAGAGGCACCAAAGGGAATCCTATCTTACTATGGATATGGATTCCTCTGTGATCTTTGGTTTGAACAGCCTGCCCCTTATTATTGTACGCTTCCTCGGGTTGATGTCTCTATTTTACAAACATTACCACAGGAACTTCATGCCAACGGTGCCCTAGATACCCACTATAGTGCCTACGTCTATGCAAGACAAAGCGGCCAGTGGATTTCCCAATTCTATCATGGAAAAAGTAAAGATTTTTTATTAAACTATTCTCTTCGTACATCCAGCCAAATGCCTTGTCCAATTTTTTGCGCTCATAGCACCAATGATCCTGATGTACCATATGAAGAATTTACAAAATTGTGCGATCTTTATCAGGCAAAACGATTTGTTGCTTCTGAAAAAGCACATGACTTTGATCGAAATGAAAATAGCTTTTTCACAAAGCTTTTATTAAAAGACACCATCGGATTTTTAACAGAATCCCTTTAAATTTTTATTCCAATATCGTTCCTTTCCGGAATCGTTCACAGGAAGACATTTTTTTCATACAGAAATAATATACAAGTCCCGTCGGTATCGTTGCTGTGAAGAAAGAGATATCTACATTCAGCAATCCAATGACTGCACCTACGGCCGTTGCAATAATCGCTGCCCAGTTGATACCGGCGCGGCTTCCATGATCATCATAAAGATCATCAAGCTTTTCTCCTGTAATTTTCCCTCTATGAAGAATATAATAATCTGTAATCAAAACTGCAAAAATAGGGCCAAAAAATGCAGTATAAATTTTAACAAACAAATCAAGGCCTGCTGCAGAGCTATCATTTGTCAGAATCCAAGGACAGGTACATACCGCCAAAATACCAACAAGAATAACTGCCGTCTTATGTTTCATTTTAAAAGCATCCATAAAGGCATAAGCTGGTGGAACAACATTGCTTGCAAGATTTGTTGTCATCTGAGCAAACAGGATAAACGCAAGTGTTGCAACAAGCAAAACTTTATTATTGACCATTTTTGAAAATGCGTTAATTGGATTTGCAATTCCTGTCGCTGTCGATGACATTGCACCGATTAATCCAAGCAAAACGGTTGTTGGAACCATAGAAATAAAATACGCAATTCCACGTTTTCCCATAGAAAATCCTGGTTTTAGTTCTCTGGAATAATCTCCCGCATTTAACATAACTGTTGTACTATTTCCAAAGAACGCAATAATTGCTGCTACAAATGGCATTCCCCATGTTCCTTGTTTATGAACAAGTTTTGTTCCAATGATATCTCCGTACTGTGTCACACATACAAAAAGCATATAAAGCATAGCACACACGATAACAACGCCACCGATATTTTCTACCCACTTAATTCCATGAAAGCCTTTAACTGATAAAACAATCTGAAGAACCTGGAATAATACAAAATATAAAACTGCATTATCATATCCAAACAATGCAATAGAAATCTGATTGATTGCAGATCCACCAAGCCAACTTTGGAAACCATACCATACAATCGCCGGCAATCCACGGATCATAACTGGTACGATATTTCCTTTTGTTCCATATGCACTTTTTAATTGAACAGCATAAGGTGCTCCTGAAATATAGCTAAAACGGTCATTCGCACAAATACCAATAATCAGAATCGTAGAACCAATCAATACTGCCAAGAAAACCTGAAAAAGATTTAAGCCTTTATCAAGCTGGGCGGAACCCATGGTCAACGTTCCAATAGAAATACACCCTCCAAGCCAAAGCATCAGATAAGAACCCCAACCCATAATACGGTCTTTATCCTGAATCGGAGCAAGTGAGCCAGACTCTTTCTTTTCTTCCTTGTTTACATCACTCATATATTTTTATTCCTTTCCTTTTTTAATCATTTCTTACAGGTGTTACATATTGTCCATATCCAATCGCGTCTTCTTTATATTTTCCATTTTCTGCTACGACTTTTCCGCGGATGATTGTACAAACAGGTGCTCCTTTTCCTTCTAATCCATCAAAGCAAGAAATATGTCCTTTTGTAAATAATTTTTCTTGTTCACATTTCCATTCTTTTTGCGGATCTACAATAACAATATCTCCGTCAAATCCAAGTTCAAAAGCACCTTTTTTACCATAAAGCCCAAAGATCTTTGCCGGATTATATCCCATTACTTTTGCAATTAGTGTTGGACTTAAATTCTTTTTATGAACCACCATATCAAACATCATTGGAAGGAAAAATTGAATCGAGTTTAATCCTCCCCATGCAGACCAGATATCTTTTGTCTCATTATCTTTTTCTTCATCTGCAGCTGGTGAATGGTCACTTCCAACACAAGATAACGTTCCGTCTAAAACATAATCCCACAATTTTTCCATGTCTTCTTTTGTTCTCATTGGAGGTGTACACTTCGCTGGTGCGCCTTTTTCAAAGACAAAATCTTCTGTAAATCCAAGATAATGTGGGCATGTCTCTGCTGTAATTGGAAGGCCTTCATGAATTGCATCTTTTACAACCTGTGCTACCATTGGATGGCTAACATGACAAATATGTACTCTTCCTCCTGTTGCTCTTGCCATATCAATGACATTTTTTGTTGCTACATATTCTGTCCACACATCATGTGCATCAAGGAAATCTCTGATTTTTTCTTCTTTTGTTCGTTCTTGTTTTTTCGCTTTTGCTTCTTTTTCGCGTTCCAAAACCTGTCCAAATTCTTCACAATGGAAGCCGCATAAAGCATTGTATGGTTTTAAGATTTCCAGAGCTTTCCTTACATTTCCCATATTGACCGTTGGAAATAAATCTCCATTTGGGCATGTAAATCCTTTAAAAGCTGCTACTCCGCATTTATGGAGATCTACAAGATCATTCATATTATTTTTTACAGAACCTGGTTTATCATCATAATCTCCAACGATACCACCCCACAATGCAAAATCAACGGCAGAATGTTTACTGATTTTTCCCATCTTAAGATCAAAAATTTCTTTATTCATTAAAGATGGATTATTGTTTAACGGCATATCAATCAGACAAGTGCATCCTGCAGAAACTGCCGCTCTTGATCCAGTTTCAAAATCTTCACGATATTCAAATCCAGGTTCATTTAAATGTGCATGACAGTCAATAATTCCAGGATAAACATATCCTCCTTTTGCATCAATCACTTCTTTTGCATCTACTTTTGTTCCTTTTGCCAAAAAAGCGGCATATTTTCCATCTTGAATCGCAATTTCTGCTTCATAAATACGATCTGGTGTAACAAGTTTCCCATTTTTGATCAGTAAATCATACATTATTTTGCCTCCTTATTCTTCTTCAAAAATACTTCCGGTACAATACGGTTGTGCACTCTTCATTTTTTTCATTAAAATATAATAAACAATTCCTGTCGGAATCAGACTTACATACCAAGAAAGATCCACAACGATTAAAGAACAAAGAGATCCTACAATAATTGCAATAATCGCTGCCCAGTTGATTCCCTTATATGGTCCATTTTTATCATACAAAAGATTGACATTTAATTTTTTCTTACGAATAAAGTAATAATCTACGACCATAACAGCAAAAATTGGTCCGAGGAATGCAGAATAAATTTTTGTAAATAATGCAAGTCCTGCAGCTGACTTATCCGTAACAAGAACCCATGGGCAACAGCAAACAGATAAAATACCAACGATCACTGTACATACTTTCCATTTCAAATGTGTTGCTTCCATTAAAACATAAGCTGGTGGTACAATATTATTTAATACATTCGTTGTTACCTGTGCAAACGCAATAAATGCCAATGTAATGATCGTTAATGCCTTGCTATGCATAGTTGTAGAGAATACAGCAACTGGATCACTGTTTCCTGTTGCTGCAGTTACAAGAAGACCAATTAATCCCATAAACAAAGTAACTGGTAAAATTGCAACAGCATAAATACTTCCTGTTGTTTTTGGTCCTATATTTTTCTTTAAATTTCTTGCATAATCAGATGCATTAATAATCATTGTAGAATAAATTCCAAGGAAAGAAGTTGTTGCTGCCCAGAAAGGCATTCCCCATGTTCCTTTGATATGAGAAAATGTTCCGCTGATTTCTACTGCAAACTGTGTCTTTACGACATAAAGCATATAAATTAAAATTCCAATAATAAAAATGCATGAAATATTTTCCAACCATTTAATTTCTTTGAATCCATGAATTGCAAGTGCTACCTGTGCAATCGTAAATAATACATAGATAAATGGAAGATTATCAAATCCAAATAAAATTTTCATACAACTGTTGATTGCTCCTGCTCCGATCCAACTTTGGTATCCAAACCATATGATCGCTGGTATACCACGCAAAAATCCAGGCACTTTTACACCAGTCGTTCCAAAACTACTTCTTAGCTGAATACTATAAGGAATCCCATACTTATGGCCACAATTTCCAATCAATACGAGTGCAACCGCAATGACCAAACACCCAATCGCCATTGCAATGATTGCCTGTGTTACTGTCAGTGCTCCAATCAGACTGGCACCCATAGAAAATGTTCCAATAGAAACACATCCACCGAGGAAACTTGCTCCATAGGAAAGTGGGTCCATAATACGCTCTTTTGTTGGCTGCAAATCTGTATCTACATTCTTTGCAAGGCTCGCATCCAGATTTTTATTGTCTGTTATTTTTTCCATCTACTTTTCACCTTTCTTTACAAAGTTTCCAAATCCTTTCGTTCCGACTAGTTTTCCACCTTCTGCGATAACCTGTCCTCTGATGATTGTATATACTGGAAGTCCTTTTCCTTTCATGCCAACAAAGGCTGAAATCTTGTTTACATAGTAGAGAGAATCCTCCGTAATTTCCCATTCTTTATCTGGATCTACAATGACAAGGTCTGCATCAAATCCAGGTTTGATATCTCCTTTTTTACCATAAATTCCAAATGCCTGTGCTGGCTGTTTTGCCATGGCATTTGCAAGAACAGCTGGACAAATACCTCTTTTTACACATCCTTCATGAAATGCTACCTGGAATCCACTTTGAATTCCACTGATTCCACCCCAAACATCAAATACATTTTCAATCTTATTTCCAAGAATTTCATTGTACTTTTCATCATAGCTACAAGGAGAGTGATCACTCGCAATTCCGCTGATCGTTCCATCTTCTACATACTTCCACAAACGATCTACTTCTTCCTGAGAACGTAATGGTGGCGCACATTTAAACAATGGTCCATTTTTCAGCACATCCTGATCTGTCATACTTAAATAATGAGAACATGTCTCTGCAGTAATATCATAACCTTCCTGCTGCGCCTCTTTGATCTTCTGTGCCACATCTGGACTGCTGACATGACAAATATGTGCTTTGCATCCTGTTGCCTTTGCAATTTCAATAATATCAACCGTTGCCAACATTTCTGCAATCACAGGTCTGGAATCTAAAAATCCCTGCCAGTCGAGACGTCCCGCTTTTTTCATGCGTTCTTCCTGCCATTTGATTGTTGAAAAGTCTTCGCAATGAAATCCTGCACGTCCATCAAATTTTGCAATTCTTTCCATTGCCTCATATGCCTGTCCATAACTTAAAGAACTGTAATCTGGTGAAACTGGTCCGATGAACGACTTAAATGCCACACATCCTTTTTCATTTAATTCTTCCAAATCATCAAAATTATCCGGAATCAATCCACCCCAGAAACAATAGTCCACATAAGCATTGGGATCTACTTTGTTAATTTTTGCATCAAAAGCCTTTCCATTGGTCATTGCCGGATCATTCTGAAGAGGCATATCAATAATTGTTGTATAACCTCCAACAGCAGCAGCGGCTGTTCCATGTTCATAATCTTCTCTCCATTCATATCCAGGATCATTTAAATGAGCATGGGTATCAATAGCTCCTGGAAAAATATATTTTCCTTTTGCATCAATTACTTTTTTTGCTTCCACCTTGGTACCAACAGCTAAAATGCCTGCAATTTTTCCATTTTGAATTGCAACTTCTGCTTCATAAACCTGATCTGGTGTAACAACTTTTCCATTTTTGATCAGTAAATCGTACATACATCTTCCTCCTGTTTCTAAATTGACAAGTTTTTCTTTATCTGCTAATTTTCTCTTAAAGAGAGCGTCTCTCTTGCTTTATCATGTTGCTATGAAATAAAACAAAAAGGAGTTTATCTACTATGAAATCCAAAATTATAAAAATGTCCGACTATGCTGCCCGGATTCTCACATCTGATGCAAAACCTTCCTTTCACTCCGGCTATGAAAAAGCGATCAACCTTTCTTTTAACGGTCAGCTTCTAACTCTTCAGCCAAAAACCTCTTCCTTATCTCCCCTGAGTCTGATCACAGATCTTTCTACCAATGAATTATCTTCACTGCTGTCTGAACCATCTCCACAGCTCAGCCTTTCTAAGAATACCATATTTTTAGATGTTCATAAAATTACTTTTGCAAATGCAAAAATTTTTTATGCAGAGCTTTTCCCATTGGATCATGAGCGTTGTCTTTTTTTAAGACAAATCCTTGAAAATACCATCATAACAGCTCCTCCTCAAGGATTTGTATTGATTTTTCAACCAACACCGAACTTGAACCTCATGCTTAAAACTGCTAGGAAACACATTCATGCCACATCTAACTCTTTAAAAACAAGGAATTTTCAAGATGCTGTTTCCCATCTTATCAGCCTGATTGGCCTTGGAATTGGTCTGACTCCAAGCGGGGATGATTTTCTTTGTGGATTTCTTTGTGGTCTTATTTTTATGAATTTATGGGATACACCATTTTCATGTTATTTAAGACAGCAAATCCAATGCAATCTTTCAAGAACAAATGAAATTAGTTCTGCTTTTTTATCCTGTGCACTGCACCGACAGTTTGGAACGGCAGTTCATATGCTTTCAGATCATCCAAAAATGTCACATATTCTTTCTGAATTTCTTGCGATCGGACATTCTTCTGGTCTAGATACCCTTTGCGGAATCTATTTTGCGTTCCAGATATTCCTTTAACATCTAAAATTTTCTACAAAACAAAAAAGAGGCAAATCATTCAGACCCAGGCCTTAAGGCTTCGGTATCTGCGATTTACCTCTTTGTAAAATCAATGTCATACGTACTGCTGATGCTGTTAATATATCATATTCCTCTTATGCGGTCAACCACTTTTTAATAGAAAAATAACGTTTTTTCGTGGTTTTTAAGAAATTTATTAAAATTTTTCTTTACTTTTTTTTAAGAATGTGTTATTTGTAATAATAGTTCATGCAAGTTGTTCATTATTGACAGAAATAGATTAAGAAAGAAGGAGATTGAAAGATGAATTTTCAGGAAATCAATCCATCACCACGTACATTAATGTGCCCAGGTCCTGTAGAAGCTGACCCACGAGTTCTTCGTGCAATGGGTGCTCATATTTTAGGACAGTTTGACCCAGAGTTCACAGGACTTATGGCTGAAACTCAGGAAATGGCCCGTCGTGTATTCCAGACAAAGAATCATCAGACATATACTGTAGATACAACATCCCGTGGAGGTTTAGAAACTGTTCTTACTGCAGCAATCTGCCCTGGAGATAAAGTATTAATTCCTGCTTTCGGACGTTTTGGATACTTATTATCTGAAATTCTGGAACGCTGTGGTGCAGAAATTACATTACTGGAAAGAGAATGGGGAACTGTTTTCGAACCAGAAGAAATTGAAGCTGAATTAAAAAAAGGCGGATATAAAGCCGTTGCATGTATTCATGGAGAAACTTCTACTTCCATGATGCAACCATTAGAAGAAATCGGTAAACTTTGTAAAAAATATGACGCATTACTCATCGTTGATACCGTTGCCACTTTAGGTGGAGTTGACATTCGTGTTGATGAATGGGGATTAGATGCATGTATCGCAGGTACACAGAAATGTATCTCCGCACCATCTGGATCTGCATTAATTACATATGACAAAAAAATTGAAGATATTATTGCAAAAAGAAAGAAAGTCGAAAAAGGAATTCGTACCGCAGACGATGTTGACGGTTCTCTTCCAATGATCCCAAGTAACTACTTAGATCTTGCTCAGTTACAGGATTACTGGAGCCCACGTCACTTAAATCATCATACGGAAGCAACAAGTATGCAGTATGCGGTTCATGAAGCACTTCGTTGCATCATGTTAGAAGGTCTGGAAGAACGTTTTAAACGTCATAATTTAAATGATAAAGCATTATGTGCTGGTCTTCAGGCCATGGGAATCACAATCTTTGGTGATCTTAAACACAAAATGCCTGTTGTTACTGCAATTAATATTCCTGAAGGAATCGATGGTCCTACTTTAAGAGGTCAGTTACTTGATTACTTCGGAATTGAAGTTGCTACTTCCTTTGGTCCACTGGATGGAAAAATCATCCGTATCGGAAACATGGGATACTCAAGCCAGAAGAGAAATATTCTCTTCACATTAGGTGCTCTGGAAGCCGTATTACTTCAAAACGGTGTGAAAGTACCAGCTGGCGATGGTGTTGCTGCTGCAATGGAAGTATATAAAAACGCTAAATAGAAAATTTATAATTTTCTATCATATAGATTTTTAAGAATTTTATTTTCTTAAAAACATGTAAATTTCCCCAAATGAAAAAGAAACCTGTGAAATTCCTTATTCGCAGGTTTCTTTTTTCGTATTTATATTTATTCTCCATTCCATCTGCGATATTTTTCTGCTTCAATTCCAAAAGGCTCTACAAGCTTCGCTGCCATATGATAAACCATTTCCTCAATATTTTTTGGTCGATGATAAAATGTCATCATTAATGGCATAATTCGAACCCCTGGCATCAGCGATAGCTCTTGCATATTGCGTAAATGAATCCCACTAAACGGCGTCTCTCTTACACCAAGAACTAACGGACGCTGTTCCTTAATTATTACATCAGCTGAACGAAGAATCAAATTTTCTCCATAACCACTATGGATTCCAGCAACCGTTTTCATACTGCAAGGAACAATTAGCATTCCTTCAGTTTGATAAGACCCACTGGCAGGTCCCGCTCCAATCTCATTCATGGAAAAAACTTCGTCCGCCATCGCTTCTATTTTTGAAATTTCAAAATCTGTTTCTTTTTCTATCGTAATCTTTGCGCTATCACTTAAGATTAGTCCGCTTTCATACTCCGGATGCTTCCGAATAAGTTTCAAACACTCGACCATAACCGGCATTCCACTGGCTCCGGAAACTCCAACGATAATCTTCTTTTTCATCGTTCTTCTTCATTACCTTTCAGCCATTTTGCTGGATCCAATTCCATAAATTGCGCTCTTTTAAAACGATCTTTCAATTCAAATGGAACTGTACAATCAAAAATTGTCTTACATGCAATTCCATGATCCCGAACACTTGTAGAATATTTTGGATCATTTGACGGATCGAGAGGATGGCAACGAACTCCTGGAATTGTAATAATATCCTGGTCTCCTTGAAATCTTGTATTCATTGCCCACAAAACATCATTCATATCAAAGCAATCGACATCTTCGTCTACAAGAAAAATATGTTTCAACTCACTAAATGCAGAAAAAGCAAGCAGTGCTGCCTGTCTTTGTCTCCCTTCATCACTTGGCACTGTCTTTTTAAACTGTAAAACTGCCATGTACTTTCCGCCACCTGATGAAGCACAATATACATTTTGAAGTTTTCCTGGCATTGCTTTTTCAATCATTCCATAAATGCTTGCCTCTGTTGGAATTCCAGCCATTGATACATGTTCTTCACTTGGTCCAATACAAGTCTGCATAATTGGATTTTTTCTATGAGTCACTGCTTTTACTTTAATTAACCAGCACTGATCACTGGCAGGTCCTGTATATCCTGGAAACTCCGGCATTGCATAACCTGTATGACTATTCTGATCTTCTGTCACACGCACACCTGGAATTACCTCTCCTTCAATTACATATTCTGCATTTGCAATCGCCATTTCATTTACCGTAAGACACTGGCAAAGTTCTACCGGTTCACCTCTCAGTGCACCCGCTACCGAAAGTTCATCATATCCAAGCGGTGTTGTTGGTGGTTCAAAACAAGATCCAATTTCAATCGCCGGATCTACTCCAATACTAATAGAAATCGGCAGTTTTTTTCCAAGTTGTTCTGCCCTCTCCGCCATAGCACCGATATGTCTTGCTCCAGGAGTAAAGAAAATAGATAATTCATCTTTTCCCTGAATACAAAGTCTGTGAATCGTTACATCATGCACTCCGGTATCTGGATGTGTCGCATAACACATTCCAAGAGTAATATAAGGTCCCGCATCCACTGGGGTATTTGTTGGTGCTGGAACAAGTTTATAAAGATCAAAATCTGGATCTTCTGTGCGATGCACAACCTGTTGACAAAGTGCCTCTCCTTTTCCCTCCACTGGCGGAATTGGATGATCCACACTATGATATAACTTTTTCCCAACTTCTTCCGGTTTACAATCCAGCAAAGCCGCAACTCTCTTTCTACTCGCAAGCACACCGATCGCTACTTTCGCACCCGGATGACCTTTCACATGATTGAAAATCATGGCTGGACCTTCTTTTGTTGGTCTTTTTACTGTTCCTCCAGCTCCCACATAACGATAAACGCCAGAAAGTTCTGCCATTGGTTCTACTTCCACATCTGTCTCAATCAACTGCCCTGGCATTTGACTAAGAAGTTTGAGAGCACTCCGTAAATCTCTAACTTTCTCTGCCATCATTTCATCTCCTTTGGTATTTTTTTCTATTTTAACATCTGTTTTCTTCAAAGGCAAAAAAGAAGCAAACTTCCTTACGTCATCTGCTTCTTCCTTTTATAGATCTGACACTCCAACAGCTAAAGCACGTTGGGTTCTTATATACATTCACTTCCAAATATACTCGAAAGCATATGAGACTAATGAACTTCTACAAAACTTTCACTACCAAAGATACCATTGCATCCATTAGCGATAGCATAAGGCTCATGTCAAAACCTATTTGTATATTTTCTTTTTCAAATTGCGATACTACTTAAATTCTTCTTACCAGTTAGTCTGTCTACTTCTAAATTATGAAGTCGATAGAAATTTTCAAATCTATCATTACACTTATCAATATCAAAACTTTTTAAGTCATCACTTATATTCATTATTAAGAAAGCGCTGTACATATCCCTTTGAATTTTTATACCATCGAAATCATTCCATCTTTGTGATAAAGTTTTCTTTGTATATGTTTTATCAAAATGATTAAACTGACTTGCTTTCGCTTCAAATGTGTTTATTTCTATTAATTTCTCGCCAAAATAATTTAGTTTTCTATCTGTTATTGTTAATAACATAGATGGCGCTTTGTTTGCTAATGATTTACCGAAACGTTTCTTTTTCTTGTACTTTCCTTTATCATTCTTTTTAGTATTTTTAGCACGTTTCTGAAGTCCTGCAAAATTCATTTTCTCAACATATACTTTATTTCCAAGAGATATAATATAGTTTGCTAAACATTCATGCTGATACTTTCTTATATCTGCTTGCTTTCTATATAATTCCTTTAATTCATTTTGATATTTAATATAGTGATTTGATTTGTTCCATCTGACTTTCTTATTTCCTTGTTTTTTAATAGTTCCATCTTCATTATAATTATCTTGATTAGTAGCTCGTCTTGACCTATCCATCTTTCTCAGAATTTTCTGTTTCTGGTTTTCAATATTCTGGACTCTATCAGCAAGTTCTAATATTTTTACATCGGATTGGCTTGAAATAGCAATAGTTCTAGTTCCAATATCCAAACCAACATCACCATTACCAATACAATGTTTAATTTCACCAGTTTCAGTATCCACTTTGACAGGTGGATTTCCTTTAAAGACTACTTGAACATAGAATTTATATTTATTTCTTACATATTTCCTAATAATTCTGTTGTAGCAAATATCGCATTGCATAGCCTGATATTCATAATGATTGTTATAATCAATTAAAATTGGAATTTTTAACCCATTCCAAACAAGAGTATCATTAATTATTCTGATTCCTGTTTTGTTAGATTTTCCTTCAAGTGAATTTAATTCACCATATTTCTTATAATAAACTTTCTTGCCATTTCCATAGAATAATTTATCATAAGATTTCCATAATGCTGTTGCAATCTTTTGAGAAGTAAAAGAATCAATATTATTTTTAAAATGTTTTTGCATTTTCTTTACGTCTTCATGAAATGAATATTCTGACATGTTATATTGTTTTCGCATATCGTTTATTTGTTTCCAAATTTCTTTATCAGACTTTTTATTCTCAGACAACGAAGATAGAAGAGTACGATATCTCTTAGTTTTAATCATTTCCTTATAACGTTTCTGTGTTACATTAACTAAAGAATTATAGATTTTTCTTCCAATCTCAAAACGCTTATTCAAAATATCTTCTTGATATTTTTCCGTTTTTAATGGAAATTCAACAATAAAGTTTGCCATAATATTCACCTCACTTTCTAATATAATATTCTCTTTTTCTAATATCTCTTCTTTTGATTTTCTACATACTTTTTAATTGTTTCGGATATTTTTTCTCCGTTCCTTCCAACCCAAATTCCTGAAATAATGGAGCCACTTTTTCTCGCGCTTCTTTTTTCTTTTCTCCTTTTACAAGTAATGGGAGTATCACATTATCTTCAATCGTTCGATAAGGAAGTAAAAGATCCTTTTGTAACATATAGCTAACAAAGCCAGGCTTCCCTGTAATATCTTTCCCATTTAAAAGCACTCTTCCTTCATCTGGTTGATTCAATCCGGAAATAATATGAAATAATGTTGTTTTTCCGCCACCACTGGCCCCAAGAAGAGAAACCAGTTCCTGATCATGAAGTTCCATATGAATATTTTCAAGAATCTTTTGTTTCTCATAGGAAAAAGAAACATTTTCTATCACTAATTCTGCCATTTGTTTACTCCAGATAGTCGTTCGTAAATCCAGTATTTTCCGGAATATTTTTCTTCACCAACTTATTTTTATTTAACCAGTTATAAAATCTATTCCAACGTTTTGGATTAATGTATCCCCACTGTTTTACTTCTGCTTTGTATTGTTTGGTCATATATTTTTGACTGTTCTTTACAAGCTTCTTATCAAGTTCCGGTGAAGCTTTGCAAAGAATATTGGCTGCATCATCTGGATTTTTAATTGCATATTCATGCCCTTTTTTTGTTGCAGATAAAAATTTCTTTGCTGTTTCTGGATTTTTCTTCATCCAATCACTATTCCCAATAATCACTGGTGTGTAATAATCAAAAACTGGATCAATATCACGGAATGCAAAGAAATCTGTTTTCAGACTTTATTATAAAGACTTTACACATATAAAGCAATTCTTTTTCCTGTTCTTTATTGAAAATTCTTTTTATGTTTTTCAGATTCATAAGAATTCCTTAAGGTCATTTAGAAATCGTTTATATTTGTTTAGATTCCTTATATTGATTCTCATTCAGCTTGCATGTATACTTAAACCATACCTGAAAGGAACACCAAAACGAAGTGAGGCGCTCTGATTTTGGGATGGCCTTAAGGGTATAGTTTTTCATATATATTTTTTAATCCTCTCTTTTCAAAAAAGAAACCACCTGGCACCGGGTGGTTTCTTTTTCATTGCTTTCTATTTTTGATTATAATATAATCTTGTAGTAATAATTTTTTTATTTATAAAGAAAGGAGCGTATATTTTATACGAAAAACTATGTTAGAAAAAATTTTTAAACTAAAAGAGCATAATACCTCTGTCAAAACAGAAATTATTGCTGGAATTACTACTTTTATGACAATGGCCTACATTCTTGCTGTTAATCCAAGTGTACTTGGTGACGCCGGCATGGATGGCACAGCTGTATTACTTGCTACCTGTATTGCTTCCTTTATCGGAACAATTTGTATGGCACTTTCTGCAAATCTTCCTTTTGTTCTGTCTGCAGGTATGGGGCTGAATGCCTACCTTGCATACACGGTCGTTGGTGTCATGGGATATCATTGGCAGGTTGCATTACTAGCTGTATTTGTTGAAGGTCTGATCTTTATTGTTTTATCACTGACAAATGTCCGTGAAGCAATTTTTGATGCAATCCCATTAAACTTGAAAAAAGGTGTATCCGTTGGTATCGGTATCTTCATTGCTTTTATTGGGCTTCAAAATTCCAAATTAGTCATTGCAAATAGTTCTACGCTTGTATCTATCACAAACTTTACAAAAGATTTTCATTCTGCTGGAATCTGCGCACTGCTTACCGTAATCGGATTATTTATTACTGTTATCCTTTACATTAAACAAGTTCCTGGATCTATCCTGATTGGTATCCTTGCGACATGGATCATCGGTATGCTTTGTCAGGTTACTGGATTATATGTTCCAAATGTGAAAACTGGATATTATAGTCTCTTCCCGACATTCGCAATGACAGATTTTTCAAAACTCGGAGAAACTTTTGGAAAATGTTTTCAATATGATTTAAACAAAGTAGGAATCGTTAACTTCATCATCGTCGTATTCTCTTTCTTATTTGTTGACCTATTTGATACTCTTGGAACTTTAGTTGGAGTCAGCACAAAAGCAAATATGTTAGATGAAAATGGAAAACTTCCTGGAATCAAACCAGCTTTATTATCTGATGCGATTGCTACAACTGCTGGAGCTGTTCTTGGAACTTCTACTGTTACAACATTCGTGGAATCATCTTCTGGTGTTGCAGCTGGTGGACGTACTGGATTAACTGCTATTGTTTCTGGATTCCTATTTTTAATTTCTATGTTTTTTGCACCAATTTTTACAGCAATTCCATCCTTTGCAACAGCACCTGCGCTGATCATGGTTGGATTCTTAATGTTTGGTGCAATCACGGATATCAAATTTACAGATGATAATATGACAGAGGCTGTTCCTGCTTATCTTTGCATTATTTCCATGCCACTGTTTTACAGTATCTCTGAAGGGATCTCTATTGGAATTATTTCTTATGTAATTTTAAATCTTATCTGTGGAAAAGCAAAAAAAATTACTCCATTAATGTACATTCTCGCAATCTTATTTATTTTAAAATATGCATTCTTATAAACTTTCAATCAAAGCGGATTTTTCAAAATCCGCTTTTTTATTATAAAAAAAGAAAAGATATCTATAAAAAATACCTTTTCTATTTCTTCTATATTATTTTACAATTCTTCTTACACCCCATACACTGCGGAAATTTGCAGGTGAAGTATGAATTCCTGTTCTCGCGCTTCCGGCATGTACGACACGATTGTTACCAATGTAAATACCAACATGTCCAATACCATTTTTTGCATTATAGCAAATTAAGTCACCAGCTTTTTTATTGCTCCAACTTACGGCACGTCCATAATTTCTCTGGTCAATAGAGCTGTGTGTCAGTGAATATCCAAAATGTGCATAAACAGATTTTGTAAATCCTGAACAGTCTGCGCCTCTTGTCAAACTTTCTCCACCCCACACATAAGGATTCCCAACAAATCTCAGTGCATAACTGGCAACGTCATCTCCGGTTGTTTTCTTTACTTTCTTGTCTGTTAAATATCTTGTTGCTACATATGCATCATTACCTTTAAATTTTACAATTGTCCATTTTCCAGATGTTCCATAACAGGTAACTTTTGTTCCCTGATCATATGCACCAAGGAGTTTACTGCTTGCAGAAGGCTCTTTTCTTATATTCAAGCTCTCTGTTGTGTATCTTGAATAAGTCGATGCTGCATAAACATCTTTTGATCCGGATACTGTAGATAATCCAAGCAGACAACAAAATGCTAACACGCAAGAAAACATAATACTAATAATTTTTTTACTCATGTTTCCTCCCTTGCAACTATGCTACAAGAGAACATTTTACTACTAAAGCATAAATTTGTAAACACTTTTGTAATATTTTTAATATTTTTTTATATTCGTTAAGAATCTGTATAAATCAAATCTTTAATTGTCTGCATAGATAAATCTACGGACGCAATCTCATCTGCACATCGCTTTAACTCTTCTCGAATTAGTTTCTCATTTTTTATATTATGTTTGTACTTCATTTGATGTTCGAGGCTCGCCCAGAAATCAAGCGCAATTGTACGAATCTGAACTTCCGCACAAAAATCAAATGGTTTTAGATAGAGAATCATATGATAACTTCGATACCCATTCTCCTTTGGATATGCAATATAATCTTTTATTTTTCGAACCTCAATTACATTTTGCTGGCTAATCCAATCTGCAATCTTATAAATATCATCTGAAAAAGAGCAAATAATTCGAATTCCAACGGCATCCCTTACTTCTTTTACAGCTGATTCTGCACAAACCTTAATTCCACGTTTTCTAAGTTTTTGTGTCATACTATCCGGACTTTTAATCCTTGATTTGCAATAAGCAACCTTACTCTCGCCATCTATTCCTCCACCAATTTTTTCGAATTCACTAACCATATGTAAAAGCATTTTCTCTGCCGCTCTTAACCTATCATAATATTTTCCATAAAAACTTTCGTATGTCATTCTTAACCTCCATACTATAAGATAACTGTGATAAGTAATGATTTTCCATCCATACTAGATGCCGTAATCTTTCCTTTATGTGCTGCCACTACTGCCTTTGCAATTGATAACCCAATTCCATAACCACCTGTCTCAGAATTTCTTGATGCATCCGTCCGATAAAACCGATCAAATAAATGTTCAATATTTTCTTTTGTAATAGACTGCGCCGTATTATAAACAGAAATCTTTAAGTTTTTCCCTTTCTTTCTAATATCAAGGCAAATTTTTCCACGATCTCCTGAATATTTCACCGCATTATCCAAAAGAATCGATAATAATTGCCGAATTGCATTCTCGTCTCCACACAAATTAAGCATTGGATCAATCTTCACTTCAAAAACTTTTCCCTGTACCTTTGCGAGATTTTGAAATGACTGCGCTATTTCCATGGCAACATCCGAAAATGGAAAATCAATCATTTGAAGTTTTGTATTTTCCTCTTCCATTCTGGAAAGATAAATCAAATCATTCGTAAGTCCTGCGAGTCTCTTGGTCTGCATTTGAATATCTTTGATCCACTCACTCTCCCCATATTCCATTTCAAGAATAGAAGTATCTGCATCAATAATTGTCAATGGTGTTTTAATCTCATGACCTGCATCCGTAATAAATCGTTTCTGCTTTTCATAACTTTCTGACACAGGATCTACTGCCATTTTTGATAATAAAACTACTAAAAGAAAAACTGCAACAATTCCTAATGCTGACACAAAAAGACTACTAAACAAAAATGCTCGAAATGATGTCACCGACCTTGTGCAATCCAAAAAGAAAATTTTTGTTCCTTCTGATGTTTGTTTCTTTACATAGCGATAAGAGGAAATAAATCCTCGTTCTTTTGAATGACTGTTTAGCTGCTGTGCAAAAAAAACTGCCTGATCTTCATCCACTGCTGCAATTTTATCTGTATCCACCTCATAAGTTGTATTATTTTTTTTCAGAAAAACAGAAAAATATCTTGATTCAAATGATGTTTCTGGGGATATTTTCCCATGATTTCCTTGTTTTGATTTATACACATTTTGGGGTAAAACTCCATTGTTTTCCACAAGAAGATTTAAGATCATATCTGAATTTTGTACCATTTCTCTATAATTTAATAAATTAATAGAACCAAGAATCACGAATAAAACAATCACCATTGAAAGCGTAGAAATTGCAATAAATTTCAATCGAAGTTTTTTGATCATTCCATCACCTCCAAAGAATATCCTGCGTTTCTTGTTGCTTTAATTTGAAGATTTGCATGCAAGGCCTCTAGCTTTTTTCGAAGGTATGAAATATATACCCAAACTACATTAATTTCTGCATCACTATCATATCCCCAAATTTTTTCCATCAAACGTTCTTTAGAAATCAAATGTCCAGGATTACACATAAAGATTTCCATCATTTGAAATTCTTTATTTGCTAACCGAAAACTTCCAGTCTTTGATGATAATTCAAAGGTTGCACGGTCGAGCGAAATATTTCCTACATGAAGCATAGAATCTGGCTGCACTGTCTGTGTCCTTAACATTGCCCTGATTCTTGCAAGAAGTTCTTTTGCTGCAAAAGGCTTCGTAAGATAATCATTTGCTCCAAGATCCAGTCCTTCTACTTTATCATCAATTTCTGCTTTAACAGTCAGCATCAAAATTGGCATCAAATTTCCTTTGTCTCTTAATGTCTTCAAAACTTCAAGTCCATCTTTCTTTGGCATCATAATATCAAGAATTGCACCATCATAATTTCCTGTTTCAAGATATTCTAAAGCAGCTTCTCCATCATAAACTGGATCTACCGCATAATTATTTTTTTTAAGAATCGTCACTAATGCTCTGGATAACGATTTTTCATCTTCTGCAAGTAATAATCTCATTTTTTCTCCTCATTTCCTGTTGTTATATTTTATTTTATCTGCCTAACCTTAATTATACTTAAAATTACAATAAATTTCTGAAAAAGCCCTGTTACCATTCGAAATATGCATGGAATTGCAATACCTGTTATATTAACCTATAAAATATTCTCTGCTTCCTATCGTTTCTTTTGATTTTCTATATACTTTTTAATTTAATATTCATAAATCTTTTTCTATTGCATTCTTTTTTCATTTATGTTGTAATAATCTGTATTAATTTTTACAAAGGAAGGAGTTACTTATGGGACTTACTGTAAACTGGCTGCTGCATAACAGTACACTAAAAAATTTGAAACTTTTAACTTGTCAGGAATTTTCTAACACAGAAATTACCGGTGTAAACATTTTAGATAACCCGGATTCTATCCAATGGATCAAACCTGGAGAACTCGTTCTTACAACTGGATATATTTTTATCAATAATCCTCCATTGCAGGAAAATACTATTCGTGGATTAAAAAATGCTGGCTGCGCTGCTTTATGCATTAAAACCAGACGCTTTTTTGAAACTATTCCTTCTTTTATGAAAAATACCGCACAGAAGACCGGTCTAATGCTAATCGAACTTCCTCTTGATTACTCCCTTGCAGACATCTCAAAAGAAGTTACAAAAAATTTATATCAACAAACATTTCATGAAATTGCCAGAGAACAAACTCTTTTCAATGCCTTATTTAACAGTCATTTTGAAGGGAAATCTTTTAAAGAAACTTTAAAGATTTTATCTGATTACTTAAATCAATCTATCTTTGTCTTGGAAAATCATCAGCTTGGAGAATGGTATGCTTTAAGTAAAAAAGACAAAAATTTCTTGAAACATGAACAACCCAAATTAATCCTGCTTTTAGAAACTATCAAAGAAGCAAATCATTATAAGATTGGGTCTGTCCTGTTTAAATCTCTCACAAGAACTGCCGCTTTCCTCCCATTTTCAAATGCTTCCTATATATTATGTATTTTATCTGATAAACCAGAAAGTCTTCCATGGAGTACTATTTCTCAAGCACTCAAAATTCTTGATTTTTCTAGAAATAGCGAAACGATTCATCGACCTTTCATTAACAATTATTTTGACTCTCTCTTTCGCTTTCTAATGCTGGGGGAGCATGTTTCTGAAACATTTATCCTTCAAATATGCGAATATTATGGAATTCCTCATTCTTCTGACAGTATCTGCATGTTGATTACATCCAGAAATTCTGCTTTTGATACACAAAATTTTGCCTTATTATGTCGGCAGACATTAGAACAGCTTTCTTTTTCTTCAAACTCTTTTTTTATTGCCTGGAATACAAAGATGGTTTATATTAGTTTCTTTCCGACTAATAACCCTCCCATTTTGGAAAAACTTGATAACTTTATTGAGAACATAAATTTGACTCCAAATATCACTTATAGCATCAGCCGATTGGATGGAAATACATTACAAAAAGCTTTTGAAGAAGCCTCTTTTATGCTTTCTCTTGCTAAGATATTCCCTGAAAAGCACTTTTTTTCCTTTCAGGAACATATAATTTTCTGGGAAATTGCCCAAATGCCTTCTGAAGAAAAAGATTCTATTTATCATACAAGTGTGAAACCTCTTGTTGACTTTGATAAAGAACATCATTCTGATCTTGTACGAACACTTTTTATTTATTATCAGTGCAATTTTAACGCAAGCATTGCTGCAAAGAAACTTTTTATTCATCGAAATACTTTTTTAAATCGTATCCATAAAATTGAAAATATTCTTCATCTTCATACAGATAATTTTAATCATTTATTTTCTATTTATTACGGCTTATGTATTTATCTTCTTTCGACATTATCCTGACAGAAAGAGTCACTTATATTGTATATTATGCATATTATTTTCTAAGTAAAAATGTGCACTTTATCTATTGCAGAACCACTTATTATTTTTTATAATGTGTTGCATAAGAAAGTAAAAGTTCCAAGGATGGAAATTTCCTTGGGACTTTTTTGTGTTTACAAAAGAAAGGAGATTTATATGAAAAAATTCAAAATCAACAGCACATTAGCCATTTTTATTGCCATGATCATTGGTATGATCGCCGGATGTATTTTTCCAACCTTTATGGTAAAAACAAAGTTTATCGGAGATATCTTTTTACGCTTGATCCAAATGACTGTCGTTGTTCTTGTTATGGGATCTGTCATTGAAGCCGTTGGATCTTTAAAACGCGGGGAAATCGGAAAGCTTGGTGGAAAAGCATTTATTGGATTTACAATTACCACACTAACTGCCTCCGTCTTCGGAATTGCTGCTGCTAACATCGTAAAACCTGGTTCTGGTATTCATTATGTTGGTAAATTAACATCCAATGTTAGCACAACAAATCAAAGCATAACAGAAATTATTACGAATTTTTTTCCTTCCAACATTGTAACATCTTTAAGCGAAGGAAATACCATTCAAGTCATCGTCTTCGCTTTACTGGCCGGAATTGCTATCAGCCTTTTACAAGAAAAACAAAGTACAAATAAATATTTAAATGCAGTCAAGAGTATCAATGAAGTGCTACTTACCATTATTAAAATAGTTATGAAAACCGCACCTTTGGGGATCTTTTCATTGCTTGGATGGGCCATTGGTAATTATGGTTTTTCTGTTATTCTTCCATTATTGAAATTCCTTGCAGCATTTGGCGTTGCTGCAACCATACTTCTCTTTATCTTTCTAATGATTACTTCTGCTATTGTAAAGGTTAATCCAGCAAAACTTGCCAAAAAACTTCTACGTATGGGTGTCGTTGCCTTTACAACAACTTCTTCTGCAATTACATTACCTACAAAAATGGAAGATTCCGAAAATAAAATTGGAATCAGTCGTCGTGTCTCTAGGCTTATTAATCCTCTTGGCATGTCATTAAACAGTGATGGACTTGCTCTTTATCTTGCTTTATCCTGTCTGACCATTGCACAGTTTTTCCATGTAAATTTAAGCCTACAACAGCAATTTGTGGTCGTCATTATGTCTACGCTTGCTACTCTTGGAACTGTTGTTGTACCTGGCGGCGGACTTGTAGCACTTGCCATTGTTCTTCCGACAGCAGGACTTCCTATCGAAGGAGTTGCTTTGCTAGCCGGTATCGACTGGTTTTCTGGTATGTTCCGAACAACACTAAATGTTATTGATGATGTACTAGTCGCACTGATCGTAGCCAACAGCGAAGGAGAATTTTACAGAGATATCTTTGATGAAAAAATAACTGCAGATGAATTTTATACAAAAGGAAACTAACATATTATAATAGAAGAAAAAAATCAGGGAAGCAAAAACTCCCCTGATTTTTTATTTCTTTATTATGATAATTCCAATTTTCCTGTATATAACTGGTAATAGGTTCCTTTCATCTTAATTAAATCTTCATGATCACCTCGTTCAATGATCCTTCCATGCTCAAGAACAATAATTGCATCACTATTTCGAATGGTAGAAAGCCTATGAGCAATCACAAATACCGTACGTCCTTTCATCAGATTATCCATACCTCTTTGTACAATACTCTCCGTACGAGTATCAATGCTTGAGGTTGCCTCATCAAGAATCAACACTGGCGGATTGGCTACTGCGGCTCTTGCAATAGAAAGGAGCTGTCTCTGTCCCTGTGAAAGTCCTTCTCCATCCCCACTAATCATCGTATCATATCCATTTGGAAGCATTTTAATAAATTGATCAGCATGTGCCAATCTAGCTGCTCCATAAACTTCCTCATCTGTCGCATCTAAATTTCCATAACGAATATTTTCTTTGATCGTTCCTGTAAACAAATGTGTATCTTGCAATACGATTCCGAGAGAACGTCTCAAATCATCTTTCTTAATCTTCTTAATATTAATTCCATCATATCGAATTTTACCATCCTGAATATCATAAAATCTATTAATCAGATTTGTAATTGTTGTCTTACCAGCACCAGTAGAACCTACAAAAGCAAGTTTTTGTCCAGGTTTTGCAAATAAACTAATATCGTGAAGAATCACTTTATCCTCATTGTATCCAAAAGTAACATCTTCAAAACGTACATCTCCTGTTAATTCTGTATAAGAGACAGATCCATCTGCAGAATGCGGATGTTTCCATGCCCACATGCCCGTTCTTTCTTTGCATTCAACAATATTTCCACTTTCATCTTTTTTTGCATTAACAAGTGTTACATATCCCTCATCTTCTTCTGGTTTTTCGTCAATCAATGCAAAGATACGCTCTGCACCAGCCAACGCCATAACAATCGAGTTAAACTGCTGCGCTACCTGCATAAACGGCTGTGTAAAACTCTTCGTAAACTGAAGGTAAGAGGCCATAACACCAAGAGTAATTCCTCCAACACCTTCAACCGCAAGAACACCTCCAAGTACTGCAGTCAGAACAAACTGAAGATTTCCAATATTTCCAATCACAGGTCCCATCATATTAGCATATTTATTAGCGCTTGCTGCACTTTCAAACAATGCTTCATTTAACTGATCAAACTCTAATTCTGATTTGCGTTCATGATTAAATACCTTGATAACACGTTGACCATTCATACGTTCTTCAATAAATCCTGTTACATCCGCCAAGGATTTCTGCTGACGAATAAAGTATTTTCCACTATTTCCTCCAATTGCTTTTGTTACAACTAACATAATTCCAATAACGATTACCGCAAGAATTGTCAATAAAGGACTTAATACCAACATTGAAATAAAAGTTACAATAATCGTAAAGAAGGACATCAAAGCCTGTGGAATTGCCTGACTAATCATCTGACGCAGAGTATCCGTGTCATTCGTATATAAACTCATAATAGATCCATTTGTATTCTGATCAAAATAGCGGATCGGCAATGTCTGCATATGTTCAAACATATCATCTCTAACACGTTTTAAAACACCCTGACCAATATAAACCATCATTCTTGTATAAATAAACGTTGCAATAACTCCCGCTGCAAAAATACATCCAAGCACTGCCATTGCATGATAGAAGTTTGTAAAATCTGGATGACTATGTCCAACCAGCGGAAGGATAAAATCATCCAGCATAAACTTCAGAGAAAGTGATACAGACACAGATGCCGCTGCACTAATAAAAATGCAAACAAAAACAAGAATAAATTGTAACTTATAGGTTTCTGTTACATATTTCAAAAGACGCTTTGCAGTCTTGAGAGTATTTTTTGAAACTACTTTTTTCTGTTCTTTATTCATCGTCTTCTCCTCCTTTCACCTGTGATTCATATACTTCTCTATAAATATCGTTTGTCTTTAATAATTCTTCTGATGTTCCAACACCCATAATCTTTCCATTATCTAATACAATGATTTGATCAGCATCTTCAATAGAAGAAACTCTCTGAGCAATAATAATCTTTGTTGTATCCGGAATTTCCTCACGAAAAGCTTTTCGAATAAGTGCATCCGTTTTTGTATCAACTGCACTCGTAGAGTCATCAAGAATCAAAATCTTTGGTTTCTTTAATAATGCACGAGCAATACAAAGTCTTTGTTTCTGCCCGCCAGAAACATTATTTCCGCCCTGCACAATTTTTGTATTATATCCTGCCGGAAATTCATTTACAAATCCATCTGCCTGAGCTAATTGACACATTCTCTGGACTTCTTCATCTGTTGCATTTTCATCACCCCAGCGAATATTTTCATAAATGGTCCCTGTAAACAATACATTTTTCTGAAGCACCATGGAAACTTGGTCTCTTAACACTTCCAAATTGTAATCACGAACATCTACACCACCGACTTTTACACATCCCTCTGTAACATCGTAAAGCCTTGGTATCAACTGAACCAATGTTGATTTGGCACTTCCAGTTCCGCCGATAATACCAATGGTCTGTCCGGATTTAATATGAAGGTTCACATCTCTTAAAGAAAGATTTCCACCTTCTCCTGCATAACTAAAGTTTACATGATCAAAAATAATTTCTCCGTCTTTTACTTCTGTAATTGCATTTGCCTTATCCTGCATTTCAGGTACTTCTGTTAATACTTCAGTAATACGGTCTGTTGAAGCTTCTGCAATCATAATCATAACAAAGACAAAAGTAACCATCATCAAAGACATCAAAATCTGCATAGCATATACAATAATACTCGTCAGCTCTCCCGTTTCCATTGTACCATGAACAATACCTGTTCCACCAATAGATACCAGAATCAATACAACAACATACATTGTAAACTGCATAACTGGTGAGTTCCAAGCAACGATCTTCTCTGCCTTTGTAAAAAGTTTGTATACATATTTAGAAATTCCATGAAATTTATCAATTTCATAATCTTCTCTTACAAATGCCTTTACAACACGAGAAGCATTTACATTTTCCTGCACAGAATTATTTAATACATCATATTCATCAAATACTTTAATAAAATGAGGATGTGCTTTTTTTGCAATAAACATCAATGTTCCGCCTAGTAGTGGGATAACAATTAAAAATAGTAATGCAACAGTTTTACTATAAGTTAATGTCATCACCCAAGATAAAATAATCATAATCGGGGCCCTTGCAAGCAATCGAATACTCATCATATAGGCCATCTGAATATTTGTAATATCTGTTGTCATTCTAGTAACAAGACCTGATGTTGCAAAGTGATCAATATTTTTGAAAGAAAATTGTTGTACTTTATAGAAAATATCATGACGAAGGTTTTTCGCATATCCAGCACCTGCAACAGCTGCCGTATTTCCAGCAGAGATACCGAAAAACAACGCAAGCATTGCCATAATTACAAGGATAATACCTCGTTGAATAATATAGTGTAAATCTCCATGCGCCATACCGACATCAATGATCTTTGCCATTTCCATCGGAATTAAAACTTCCATCAATACCTCGAGAACAACCAAAATCGGAGTGAGTAGCGATTGTTTTTTATATTCTCGGACTGACTGTAGTAAAGTCTTATTCATCTTTTTTTACTTCCTCCTTGTCTCTTTTTATAAGATTTTGTAATACATGATATAAAACTTGTTTACAGGTTATTACATCTTCATCTGGAATTCCCTCTACCATTAGCTTTTCATTTCGTTTAATATCTTCTAAAATTGCAACTCGAAGATCTTCTGCTTTCGCTGTTGGTACAAGTCGTTTCTTTCTTGCATCTTCTTTTGCACTTTCACGTGTCAGAAACCCATTTTTCTCCATTAATTGTACATAGCCTGTCACTGTGGATTTTCGGATTTGAAATTCTTCCTCAATGTCCTTTTGATAAATGTCCCTGTGCATTGTTTCTAATAAAATAAACTTTAAAATATGCTTCTGCATAATCGTTAAATCCTCATTGATTACTTTATCGATTGGATGATTCCTCTTCATTTCATGCGACAACATATGAATCAATTTTCCCATATGAATGTTGTTTATTTTATTATTTATATCTTGCATTCATTCATCTCCTTTGAAATTAGTTAGTTTCCTAACCTTTTTAGTATTATACAGATCATAATTTTTATTGTCAAGAATTTCTTCAAAACAATCTTAATAATCTCTCAAACTTCAGAAACAAAAAACAGTACCCCACCACTACAAAAAGGGTACTGTTTTTCTATATAGGTTAATCAAGTAAGGAGATTGTGTGTATTGACACAACAAATCCTGTTTGGGATAACAGGCATTTTTTAGACTGGATAAGCTCCATTTTCCATGTCAGCTTTTCCAAGATCAATTTTATTTTTCTGTGCTGCACGATATTTAAAGAAATCAGTTGCTACCTGTGGAAAAAGCGCATAGGACAATACATCTTCATCTTGCTCTTTCCATTGTGCCATTTCTTTTTCAAGTTTCTCGAGTTCTGGTTCCAGAGTATCTGCCAATCTACATGTAATCGGTTTTTCATCCCCAATTGCTTTTTTCTGGATTTCTTTGTTTACCGGTTTTACTGTTTGACCATATTTTCCCTGTAACAGATCTTTTGATTCTTTTGTAATCATCTTATAACGTTCTCCAGCCAGCACATTTAATACAGCTTGAGTTCCAACAATCTGGCTGGATGGTGTTACAAGTGGCGGTTCTCCAAAGTCTTTTCTGACTCTTGGAATTTCTGCCAGTACATCATAATATTTATCAGATGCTCCCTGTTCTTTTAACTGGGATAACAGGTTAGAAAGCATTCCTCCTGGCACCTGATACATTAATGTCTTAATATTGACACCTAATGCCCTTGGATTCAATAATCCAGATTCAATTGCATCTTCTCGAATCGGACGGAAATAATCCGCAATTTCACCTAACAGCTGCATATCAAGCCCTGCATCATATGGTGTTCCCTTAAATGTTTCCACCATAACTTCAGTCGCAGGTTGAGATGTTCCAAGTGCAAATGGTGAAATCGCTGTGTCGATCATATCGACTCCTGCTTCTACTGCCCTCATATATGTCATCGATGCAACACCACTTGTATAATGGGTATGCAGATCGATCGGAAGACTTGTTGCTTCCTTTAAAGCCTCCACAAGACGCGTTGCTTCATATGGAACAAGTAATCCTGCCATATCTTTAATACAAAGAGAATCCGCTCCCATATCTTCAATTCGTTTCGCTGTTTCTTTCCAATAATCTAATGTATAAGCATCTCCCAGTGTATAAGCAAGTGCAACCTGGGCATGTCCTTTTTCTTTATTTGCTGCCTTCACTGCTGTCTCCAAATTACGAAGATCATTTAGACAGTCAAAAATACGAATAATATCAATTCCATTCGCAATGGATTTTTGCACAAAATATTCTACAACATCATCTGCATATGGCCGATATCCAAGGATATTCTGCCCACGGAACAACATTTGTAATTTTGTATGTTTAAAACCATAACGTAATTTACGAAGTCTCTCCCATGGATCTTCTTTTAAAAATCTTAAAGAAGCATCAAAAGTAGCTCCTCCCCAACATTCTACTGCATGGTATCCAACCTGATCCATTTTATCAATGATTGGTAACATCTGTTCTGTTGTCATTCTTGTTGCGATCAATGACTGATGTCCGTCACGCAGTACAGTTTCTACGATTTTTATTGGTTTTTTCCCTTTTTCAGACATAATCTATTCTACTTCCTTTCCTTAAACTCCGAAAATAGCCATAAAGATTCCGGCTGCTACAGCTGTTCCGATAACTCCTGCCACATTTGGTCCCATCGCATGCATCAGAAGGAAGTTTGATGGATCCGCTTCTGCTCCAACCTTCTGGGATACTCTGGCTGCCATTGGCACTGCTGATACTCCGGCAGAACCAATTAGTGGGTTTACTTTTCCATGTGTCAGTTTGCACATCAGCTTTCCAAAAAGAACTCCGCTGGCTGTTCCAACAGCAAATGCAATTAACCCTAAAATAACAATTTTGATTGTACTAACATTTAAGAAGGCTTCAGCACTTGTTGTCGCTCCTACCGATGTTCCAAGAATAATAACGACAATATACATTAATGCATTTGATGCAGTATCAGATAACTGCTTTACAACTCCACTTTCACGGAATAAATTTCCAAGCATTAACATACCAACCAGTGGTGCTGTTGTCGGAAGGATTAAACAAACAATAATTGTTACAATTACTGGGAATAAAATCTTTTCAGTCTTTGAAACCGGACGAAGCTGTTCCATTTTTATTTTACGTTCTTCTTCCGTTGTCAGTAATTTCATAATTGGTGGCTGAATAATTGGTACCAAAGACATATAAGAATATGCCGCTACAGCAATTGGTCCCATATAAGCAGTCTGTCCAAGTTTTCCCGCAAGGAAAATGGAAGTTGGTCCATCCGCTCCTCCAATAATAGAAATTGCTGCTGCTTTATCTGGAAATTTCATAAAAATTGCCAAAAAATATGCCGCATAAATTCCAAATTGGGCTGCCGCTCCAAGAAGAAAGCTCTTCGGATTGGCAATCAATGGTCCAAAATCTGTCAAAGCTCCAACTCCAAGAAAGATCAGAGACGGAAGAATACTCCACTCATCTAACAGATAAAAATAATGTAACAACCCGCCTTCCTGCATAATCTGCGGATATAAATTTACCAGTAACATTCCAAAAGAAATCGGCACTAACAATAATGGTTCATACTGTTTTGCAATCGCCAAATATAAGAAAACTAGTGCGACTACGATCATAATGAAATTTCCTGGTTTCAAAAAAGCAAAACCGGTCTGATTTGCCAGATTGGTCATGGTATTAATAACATAACTCATAGAATTTCCTCCATTCAGGCAATGACTAATCCATCGTTGCTAATACGTCTCCACTTTCAACACTGTCACCTGATGCAACATTGATGCTCGCTACTGTTCCATCCTGTGGTGCACAGATTTCATTTTCCATTTTCATTGCTTCCAGTACCATTAAAACATCACCTTTTTTTACTGCCTGTCCTGCAGATGCTTTTACTGAAAGAATATTTCCAGGCATTGGTGAATTAATTTTGACTGCACCTTCTCCGCCAGCAGATGCTGCTTTTTTTGGTGCTGGTGCTTTTGGTGCAGGTGCTGAAGTTGCTATTGGAGCAGATACTCCTTCTCCTGTTTCTTCCACTGCAACATCATAAGATACCCCATTGACTGTAATTCTATAATTCTTCATAAATAACCTCCAAATAATCTAAGCTCTTCTTCCACCAACACGATGGATGGATCTTACTACTAATTTATCTTCACTCGTAACATCTTTTGCAGACGCCATAATTGCTGCTGTAATAACGGCAATTAACTGTTCATCTTCTTCCTGAGATACCTCCACAACCGGCTGCTTTTGTTCTTTTGTTATTTCCTGTACAGGTTCCGGTTTTTTCCCAGCATTTTTTATTTTCTCTTCCAACTTTGGTATATACACAAATAGGGAAATCAATAATGAAATAAAGATTAACATTACAAAAACGGTTCCCATTCCCATCAAGGTATTTGCCAATGCGGTCGTCATATGTTCCATAACCCGTCACCTCTCTAAATGGTTGTATGTTTTTTATCTTCCGTTTTCTGCTTTTTACCATAAAGCATTTCATATGCCATGATCAGACGTTTTCTCGTAGCATCCGGAATAATAATATCATCAATCGCACCACGTTTTGCTGCGCTCTCGGCACTGTTCTGCATCTGTGCATACTCTTTCGTTTTTTCTGCAATCAATCCAAGCTGATCATCATTTTCTGCAATCTCTTTTGCATACATGATTCGTACAGCCTGTTCCGGATCCATCATTCCGATGCTTGCCGTAGGCCAAGCAAGAACAAAATCGGCTCCAATTGATTTAGAATTCATAATAATTCCTGCCGTACCAAAAGCCTTTCCAACAATTAAATTTACTTTTGGCACAGTACAGCTAATCATTTCTTTCGTAAAGATAGCAAGTGCCCTTGCCATTTTTCTTTCTTCTTCACGACTCGTTTTCATTCCTTCCACATCAGTTACTGTTAATACCGGAATTGAAAATGCATCACAAAATTTTAAAAATCTGGTTGCCTGATCAATTGCTGCTGTCTCAAGTGTACAGACGCCATTCGTTGGATGATTCGCAATTGCTCCTACCGTTTCTCCATTTAATTTAATAAATCCAATCACAACGCTTGTTACAACTTCTTTTTTTACCTGAACAAATAAATGATTATCAGAGATTGCCTGTAATAAATAATCTGCCTGATATGGTGTATCATTTAATTCTGGAATCACACGATTGAGGTCATCACTACAATCGGATAAAACATTTCCTGATTCATAATCGGAAGGAAGAATGCTAACCAATTGACGAAGATCTGTCAGTAACTCTTCTTCTGAATCACACATAAAATCAATATTTTCAAGCTCATCTTTTTGAACTTCTTTCGCATCTAATCTCTCATTTTCCAACGTATTCGGACTATTAATAAATAAGGAACCCTGATTACGTTCCATAAATGTAAAATCTGACATGGAGGACATGACTGCACATCCACCTCCGCACATACCAAATACCGCACTGATTTGAACAATTTTACCAGAAGCCTGTCCCTGTTTTGCAAAAATAGTTCCGAATGCATCTAGTGCATCCGAAGCTTCCTGTAATCGGATCCCCGCACAATCAATCATTCCAATCACTGGTGCCCCTGTTTTAATCGCTAAATCATAAAGAGCTACAATTTTTTTTGCATGCATTTCACCAACAGAACCTCCAAGTGCAGATGCATCCTGGCTGTATACATAAACCATACGGCCATCCATAACACCGTATCCTGTAATGACACCGTCTCCTGGCACTTTTTTAGAATCCAGATTGTAATCTGTATTTCGTGCTGTGACTAATTTACCGATCTCAACAAAACTGTTGTCATCAAGCAAATATTCGATTCTCTCCCTAGCACTCATTTTACCCTTTGCCATCACTTTTCCTCCTGATTATTTTATTATTAATATATGATAATGTATCCATTTATTGTGTCTAATATAAAACAGAACGCCACTAAAGTCAACCTTATTTTTCATAATTCGGCATTCTGCCTTAATTTTTTAACAAAAATTATATAATTTTACCAGTATTTATTCATATCTTGTTAACATATCTTCCATACTACGATAAATATGATGTCTCATTTCTTTTCTAGAAGCTTCCGCGTCACGACGCTCCATTGCTTCATAAATTGCCTTATGTTCTTCATTTGATCTTTTTGCATATTTTTCTACTGTCGACTTGATGCCCATAGATAAACCATTCCATAATTCAGCTAACATCTGCTGCATTTTTTCATTTCCAGCTGCACGCCAAATTTCATAATGAAAGGACTGATTATAATTCACAAAGCTTCCAAAGTCATCTTTCTCCAGTGCCTTTGTCGCAGATGTCAAACAATTTTTAATTGCAGATAAATCTGCACCTATCTCACAACAAATTTCACAAGCTTCACTTTCCAAAGCTGCTCTTACCTGATAATGGTTTCGAATCGTTGTCTCATTCAATCCAAGAACAATTGCACCTTTATTTTGTTTTAATTCAATAAGCCCATCTCGTGCAAGAATTTGAAAAGCTTCCCTGACAGGGGTAATCGATACTCCAAGTTCCTGCGCTGTTGTATCCAATGTCAGTGATTCTCCTTCTTTTATTTTTTTTGAAATAATTGCCTCGCGAAGAGCTGATGCCACTCTTTCCCTTGCAGGAAGTAATTTAATTGGTTTTAATCCTAACATACTCATGCCCTCTCTTTCATAATCGTACTTAAAATTTCTTTATAATATTTCCTCAATACTTCCAAAAGGTCTCCCTCTCTTCCCTTCTGGAAATCTTTCACTGCCTCAAGAAGCATTGCTCCATTTGCTTTATTATAAGAAAAGCTATTAACTGCAAAAGAAACATAAATTTCTATTACTGTTTCCAACATTTTCTTTTGAAAACTATAAGGATATTTCTCATATAAGAATTTATGAAAATTCATTTCTTCGGTTGGTAGAATCATGTCATCTTCAGCCGTATCCAAAACATACAATATTGCATCTTTTTCAATATGAATACATAATTCAAAAATTTTGCGAAAGTATTCCTCTGATAATTGAGCCACTCGTACATGATTATTGGGCAATCGATCAATAAGCCCCTGATATTCCAACAAAATCAATGCTTCACGAACTGGCATACGTGATACACCAAGACTCGTTGCCAATTCATTTTGTGTCATCTCGGTACCGCTTGGTATATTACCCAGCAGGATTTCATGTTTTAAGATCTCGACAACACTTCCCTGCTTCTTCTGGATTTTAATTTTTTCCATCTTCACGATATCATTTCCCCTTTAAATTTCTTTTTTGTTACTTATATTGTATCCATTTTTTTCTGTTTCGTAAAGAACTTCCGATGAAAATTAAATTCATTTGAAAACCCCTGCTATCTTACGGTAACAGGGGTTCTTTTGAATGTACATATGAGTTATAAGGAAAATTTGACATAGTTTTAAATGTCTTTTATTTAATGAATCCTACATGTTTGCAGATTTCTTCAATGACTTTATCTTTTCTCTGATTAAAAATCACTTTATTTTCTTCAAACAGATTGCGTCCTTCTGAATCGATAGATACGATCAGCGGTCCAAATTCTTTTACATGACAATGCCATAATGTTTCTGGCATTCCAAGATCTCTCCACTGGGCTTCAACAATCTCTTCTACTTCTGTTGCTGCCACAACAGCATTTCCAGCTGGGAATACACAATGAATTGCCTTGAAATTCTTACATGCATATTCTGTATTTGGTCCCATTCCTCCCTTTCCAATGATGACTTTTACTCCCGTCTGCTCTACAAATTCTTTTTCGAATTTTTCCATACGCATACTTGTTGTTGGTCCTACAGAAACCATTTCAAATTTATCATCCTCCAATGGACGAATGATTGGTCCTGCATGAAAAATTGCAGCATCTCTTACATCAACAGGAAGTTCTCTTCCTTCTTCTACTAAACGACGATGTGCAACATCACGGCAAGTTGTCATATCTCCATTTAAGTAAATAATATCTCCAATATGAATATCTGCCAAATCCTCTGCTGAAATTGGTGTTGTTAAAATTTTCTTTCCATCTTTTACTTCTACCATTATAAGGTCACCCCCGTATGTGTTGTGATTTTATAGTTCAAATCTTTATCAAAAATAATGTGTCCACGTCTGTGGGACCAGCATCCGACATTTACTGCAACTCCGATTGCAGATGGATGTCTTGCCGTATTTTCAATATGAACACCCATAACGGAATATTTTCCACCCATTCCCTGAGGTCCAAGACCGATATCATTGATTCCTTTTTCCAAAAGTTCTTCCATATAAGCAGCTCTTTCATTATCATTATGGCTTCCCAGAGGACGCATCAATGCTTTCTTAGAAAGAAGTGCTGCTGTTTCTACAGAAGTTGCAACTCCAACACCTACTAATAATGGAGGACAGGCATTTAATCCATAAGATGTCATAACATCCATAACAAATTTTGTAACACCTTCATATCCTGCACCTGGCATTAATACCATTGCTTTTCCTGGAAGTGTACATCCACCACCTGCCATGTAGGCATAGATTTCACATTCATCACTATCTGGCACAATATCCCAGAATACCGTTGGTGTTCCTTTTCCGACATTTTTTCCTGTGTTATATTCATCAAATGTTTCAACACTATTATGACGAAGAGGTGCTTCAAATGTTGCTTTTACAACTGCTTCTTTTAATAATGGTTCCAGTTCCCCGATTAATGGAAAATTTGTTCCACATTTTACCCAGAACTGAAGAACTCCTGTATCCTGACAGCTTGGACGATTTAATTCTTTTGCCAGTTTCTGGTTCTGTTTCATTGTTTTATAAATCGTCTTGGATAATGGACTGTCTTCTTTCTCAGCTAATTCATCTAATTTTTTAATAATGTCATCTGGCAATACTTTTCCAATATATGACACAAAATTTGCCATATAATTGGTAAGCTGTTCTACCTGTTCTTTTTTACTCATTATTTCCCTCCTGAAATTTTTATAATAAAATATTTTTGTTTACATAATTTTGATATTTCCATGTTTTTGTTCTATGGATAGAACGGAAATGCAATCGGTAAAATAATCATACTGATCACAGTTGCGATAATAATCAATGGAAATCCGGATTTTACATAATCCATAAAAGTATATCCCCCGGCTCCGACAACCATTGTATTTGCAGGCATTCCGATTGGTGTTGCATAAGCACAAGAACCTCCAATAACGCATGCCATTAATACTGCTCTTGGGTCTGCTCCCATTCCTTGAGCGATCGAAATACAAATCGGAACCATCAATGCAGTCGTTGCAGTATTCGACATAAAGTTTGTCATAATACAACATAAAATAAATACTACAAATGTTAATACGTATGGAGATGGATGATTTCCTAAAGCTCCTATTACTTTATCTGCAATTAACTGACCTGCTCCCGTTTTATCCAAAGCAGAAGCAAGCGATAAAGTTCCTCCAAATAAAAAGATTGTTTTTAAATCAATTGATTTTAATGCTTCTTTTTCTGAAATAACTCCAGTCACAATCAAAGCCAGTGCTCCCAGGCATCCCGCAATACATAATTTAATTCCTGTCTGTTCTTCAAAAATCATTCCGAGTAATGTCAGTACAAGGATAATCAGTGATAAAACTTGTTTCCACTTTGGAACATTACTAAAATCTTTTACTTCATCAAAAACACTATCATCATCTTCTGGTGGATTCTTGTCTGGAAGAAGTCGAAAACCAATCGTTGCATAAAAGATAATCCCTACGATTAAAATTGGAAGACCAACAATAGCATACTCAAAAAATCTAAAAGAAAGATTGATATTTTTTAAAGCACTCTGAGCAATTAGGTTTCCAGGTGCTCCGATCAAGGAAAGATTTCCTCCCATCGCTGCTGCAAAAACAAGTGGCATTAAAAGCTTGGATCTTTTATACCCTGATTTTGCTGCAATTCCAATAACTACTGGAATTAAAACAGCTGCTGTTCCCGTGTTTGATAACACTCCGCTCATAAAACCTACGATTATCATAATTGTTACAATAAGCATGCGCTCAGATTTTGCGAACTTTGTAACAATACCGCCGATTTTATTAGCCATACCAGTTTCAAATAATGCTCCTCCTACGATAAACATTGCCACAAACAAAATAACATTGCTGTCAATAAAGCCCGCAAATGCTGTCTGTATGTCAAGAACTCCAGTCACGACCAATCCACAACAGACAATCATGGATGTTAATCCCAATGGAATCTTCTCAAGTACAAACATTACAACCGCAAATAGGAGAAATAATAAGGTAATGGTTGATGGACTCATGTAAATACCTCCCTTTTTATGAATTCACGATCTACATCATCTTATTTTTAATCTTTTATATTTGATAATGTATCCATTTCTTGATTATTACTATAAAGCAGATTCAGCATGATGTCAATCTATATTTAACAATTCAGCAATCTGCTCTATTTAAAGATAGCGTTTTTGTTCAACTTTACCAAGGTCCCATATGATAACTTTTTTCTTATGTATTTTATACCTCTTCTTTTTTAATTGTCAACTTTATTTTTATGTTTTGTTGACAATTATTCTCATCCATGTTAAAGTTCTCGTATAAATAAACATAAGATTTTAAAAATGAAGGAAGGTACTATTATGATTTCTGAACAAACACTTTCCCGCGAGGAAGCAATTGAAATTTTAAATACACCAGATGAAAAACTAAACCATTTAATTGATCGGGCAGGAGCTCTTCGTAAAAAATATAAAGGAAACCATGTAAGCATTCATTTACTGACAAATGCTCGCAGCGGAAATTGTTCTCAAAACTGCGCATACTGTGCCCAATCCTGCCGTTCTCATGCAGACATTGATAAATATAAATGGGTTGATGATGATAAGCTTTATGGCGATAATACGTTTGTTCATGATCATAATCTTTCCAGACATTGTATCGGTCTAAGCGGTATGAAATTTAATGATGAAGAAATTGAAGAACTTGCAAAAAAAATTCGAAAAATGAAAGAAGACGGCACCCATCTTTGCTGCTCTATTGGATTTTTGACAAAGAAACAAGCCTTAATTTTAAAAGAAGCCGGCCTTGACCGCATCAACCACAATCTGAATACAAGCCGTTCTAATTATCCAAATATTTGTACAACACATACCTATGAACAACGCGTAAACAATATCCATATGCTTCAAGATCTTGGTTTTGAAATCTGTAGCGGCGGTATTATTGGAATGGGTGAAAGTAAAGAAGACGTTGTTGACATGTTACTGGATCTTCGTGAAATCCAGCCAGAAGCTCTGCCTATTAATTTTCTCATTCCAATTCCGGGAACACCACTGGAAGGAACGGACACTTCTAAATTGACACCAGAATATTGTATGAAAGTTTTATGTCTTGCAAGATTGATGGTTCCAAAAGCTGATATTCGATGCGCTGCTGGCCGTGAAATTTACTTTAAAGGCATTGAAAAACAATTATTGACGGTTGTGAACTCAATTTTTGCCTCTGGTTATTTGACTGCAGATGGACAAGGAATTGAAGATACAATAAAAACTATTACTGATGCAGGATTTACCTGCGAAGTAGAATCTGATTAAAAGATGAACCCATGGAAGTTTCATAAGTAATCACTTTAGAAAAACCTGTAGAATTTCCATGGGTTTTATACAATTTTTTCTACAAAGTCTGAAAGAACTTTAACATCTCTTCACTCCATTCTTTCGCTGAACATCCGTATCCAAGTCCAATTCCATGATCTCCCTGTGGATAAATTTGACACAAATGTTTTACATTTGCTTCTTCCAACTTCTGATCAAGGCGAATTGTATTGCTTACCGGCACACAACCATCATCTTCATTTGCAAATGCATACGTTGGTGGATAATGTCGATCTATATGTAATTCTATCGATAATTTTTCTTTTAATTCTGGTTTCTCTCCTGTCAGATTTATATAACTTCCTTCATGATAATCTTCTGAAAAACTAATAACCGGATACAATAATCCTAATGCATCAGGCCTGGCAGATATTTTCTCATATTTTTGTTTTAGAGCTTGCTGATTTTCCATATTGATATTCAAAAGTCTCCTAACTACTTCTTCTTTTAGTTCTTTATGAAGATATGCTTCACTAGCACAGAGATGTCCGCCAGCTGAAGCTCCAACAATAAAAATCTTTTCTGGGTCAATTCCATATTCCTGTGCATGAGCACGTACGTGTAAAATTGCCATTGCAAGATCCATCTGTGGCTGTGGATATGTATTAGGACGAATTCGATAATTTAATACGAACCCTTTATAACCTCCATCTCTTTCCATTCGTTGCGCCAGTTGAATTCCTTCGGAATAATAAGAAAGCATTTCATATCCACCTCCTGGGCAAAAGATAACTGCCGGGCGCTTATTCCCATAAGAACATTTTTCTTTTTCTGACACTGCATTTGACGGATAAGGCGGGATCGATCCATTTCCAGAAGTATGAGCAAAAGCCTGTGAATCTCTTTGAGGATTTCCAGTAAATAACCAAACACTCTCCTCACAATTTCCATCTGCATCTGGAATCCATCCAGATGAAAAATTCAAAGTTTCTTGTTCTTTCCATAATGGCACAAAACAAAAGCTCTGATCATGTACAGTTTTCATTAAAAGATTTGCACATTCTACAAAAGGCTCTGACCAAAAATCTTGTCCCCATTCCATTTTATCTTCTTTCGCAATTTCCAATAGCTCTTTGCACAGGTTCTGTTTTCATAATATTTGTCATTGTATCTTTTTCTGTAAACATAGTTAAAGTCCTTTCTTTTTGTCTTAAAGATAACGTTTGCTGTCATATAAAAAAACAAATATATTGTATCCAATTTTAAACATTCGCTTTTTCTATTTCTTAACGCTTTCTTTATATGCTATACTCTTAACGTTGCTGTCACCAGCAGCCGTCGTCAAAGTTAATTACACTATAGCACAAAAGAAAGGATATTACGTACGTATAATGAATTTTTTAAAACCTATGTTACTGACATCTTTGCAAACTTACACTCGTTCTCAATTTCTAAAAGATATAACGGCAGGAATTATTGTTGCAATCATTGCACTTCCTCTATCCATTGCCTTGGCACTTGCCTCTGGTGTTGGTCCTGAAGCCGGTATTTTTACTGCTATCGTCGCTGGTTTCGTGATTTCTGCACTTGGTGGGAGCAGCGTACAGATTGCTGGGCCAACTGCTGCCTTTGCAACCATCGTTGCTGGCATTGTTGCAAAGGATGGACTAAATGGTCTTATTATTTCCACGATTCTTGCCGGAATCTTTTTAATTCTGATGGGTCTTTGTCATTTTGGAAGTCTAATCAAATTTATTCCCTATACAATTACAACCGGTTTTACATCCGGAATCGCCGTTACCATTGTTATCGGCCAATTAAAAGATTTTTTCGGTATCACTTATCCAAAAGGTCTCAAACCAATTGAAACAACAGAAAAATTAAAAGCTGTGTTTGAAAATATTTCTACAATCCACGTAGATGCTGTTATTGTCGGAATCATTAGTCTTGCAATTCTGATCATCTCACCAAGATTTTTTAAAAAAATTCCAGGATCTCTTTTAGCCGTTATTGTTGGAATTCTTATGGTGCGATTTCTTTCATTAAACGTATCAACCATTGGAAATCTCTATACTATCAGTAACTCTCTTCCGACTTTTCATATGCCTTCCTTAAGCCTTAAATCTATACAGGGAGCAATTCCAAATGCATTTACAATCGCAGTTCTTGCTGCAATTGAATCATTACTTTCCTGTGTCGTTGCTGATGGAATGATCAATGGAAAACACCGATCCGATATGGAACTTGTCGCACAAGGTGCCGGAAATATAGCTTCTGCATTATTCGGTGGAATTCCTGCAACTGGTGCTATCGCAAGAACAGCAGCCAATATCAAAAATGGAGGACGTACTCCAATAGCCGGAATGGTACATTCTATTACCTTGATTATTGTACTTGTAATATTAATGCCATTTGCTGGAATGATTCCAATGCCAACAATTGCCGCAATTCTTTTTATTGTAGCCTATAACATGTGTCAATGGCGCACCTTCGTACACCTTGTCCGCACAGCACCAAAAAGTGATATCATTGTTCTACTGATATCTTTTATCCTAACGGTCGCATTTGATCTTGTTGTTGCCATTGAAGTTGGAATGGTCATTGCCTGTCTTCTGTTTATCAAAAGAATGAGCGAAGAAACTCATGTAAACAGCTGGGTTTACATTGATGATGATACTCCAGATGTCGATGATCATTTAAAAAGGCTTCCTCTTGCAATTCGCGTGTATGAAATTACAGGGCCATTATTTTTCGGAGCTTCTGACACCATTGAACATATTGTAGTAAAAGATTTTACAAAATGCCTCGTCCTTCGTATGAGAAGTGTACCCGCTTTGGACAGTACTGCTATGAATGGACTTTTTGATCTTACAAAAACATGTGAATCTAAAGGAATTGCATTAGTATTCTCACATGTAAATGAACAACCAATGAAGGTTATGAAAAAATCAAACTTTATTGAACTTGTAGGAAAAGAAAACTTCTGTCCAAACATTTCTGCCGCCCTAGAACGAGCAGAAGAACTTATTTAATATAAAAAGGACATGGATTCCTTTTTTAGAATCTATGTCCTTTTTCTCTTCTAATCATTTATTTATTTTTCTTGTTTGCTTCACGTTTTCTTTCCAAATTTGAAACAATAATACTACAGCTTGCATCACCAGTAATATTGACGGTTGTACGTCCCATATCAAAAATACGGTCTACGCCAGCTACAAGTGCGATACCATCGACTGGAAGTCCAACAGATGTCAATACCATAGCAAGCATAACCATACCTGCACCAGGAACTCCCGCTGTACCAATAGATGCCAATGTTGCTGTCAAAATAATCGTCAACATCTGCGACATTGTCAGATTGATTCCATAACAGGATGCAATAAAGATTGCACAAACCCCCTGATAAATAGCAGTTCCATCCATATTAATCGTAGCTCCAAGCGGAAGTACAAAAGAAGCAACATCTTTGTCTGCTCCTAAAGCTTCTACACATTCTAAGTTGATTGGAAGTGTTCCAACAGATGATGCACTAGAAAAAGCAAACATGATTGCCGGAAGCATTCCTTCAAAGAATTTTGCTGGGCTTAAACCACCCATTGTCTTTACTGCAATAGAATAAACAACAACTGCATGAATAATATAACAAATATATGCCGCTAAAAGTACCATTGCCAAAGATCCAATAATCATTGTACCATTTTCAGCAATAACTGGGCATAATAAGCAAAACACACCGATTGGTGAAAGTTTTAAAATCATTTCCATACACTTCATGAAAACTTCATTCAAATCATTAAATGCTGTCACAAGACGATGATTCTTTTCTTCTCCAATTAAAATAATCGCGAAGCCAAGAATAACTGCCATAACAATGACCTGCAGCATATTCGAATCTACCATCGGAGATACAAAGTTGGATGGAAAAATATTAACAATTGTATCCATAATGGACATTTTTTCCCCAACCTTATAAGACAAATTAGAGGTTGTAATAATAGGAAATAATCTCTTAAAGAAATTACCACCAAGCAATCCAATGGTAATTGCAAACGCTGTTGTACACATATAATAAACAACTGTTTTTAATCCGATCGAACCTACTTTTTTAATATCACGCATAGAAATAATACCACACATAATAGAAAATAATACAATTGGAACAACGATAAATTTAACAAGATTTAAGAAAATTGTTCCGAATGGTTTAATGTACGTGTTTGCAAATTTCGCCTGACTTTGCATCAACAAGCCAACGATAATTGCCAGAACCAACGCAATAAAAATCTGCATAGCCAATGATAATTTTTTCTTCTTTGGTTTCATTGATAACTCTCTCTCTTTCTTTTGATTGAACCTATATTTATTTGCTCGGACACATATGCAAAGAAAGGCATTGCTTCGTGCAATGCCCTCCCTTGAGATTGTAACCTTTGAAATTTTATCACAGTATATCGTTTAAATCAAGTAAATAAGCCATTTTTCATGATTTTTCCTATTTTATTAAAAAAATAATTCCATATCTTTTTCTACATTCTGAATTCCTGCGATTCCAAAGTTCTCTATTAAAACCTTTGCTACATTTGGTGATAAGAATGCTGGAAGTGTCGGTCCAAGATGAATATTTTTTACCCCAAGATATAATAATGCAAGTAATACAATGACTGCCTTTTGTTCATACCATGCGATATTGTAAACAATTGGAAGGTCATTAATATTATCCAAACCGAAGACTTCTTTTAATTTTAATGCAATCAAAGCTAATGAATATGAATCATTACATTGCCCTGCATCTAAGACTCTTGGAATTCCATTGATATCTCCAAGATCTAATTTGTTATATTTATATTTTGCACAACCTGCTGTTAAGATTACAGTATCTTTTGGCAGTGCTTTTGCAAATTCTGTATAGTAATTTCTGCTTTTGGCTCTTCCATCACATCCTGCCATAACGACAAATTTCTTAATTGAACCACTCTTTACAGCTTCTACAACACTATCTGCAAGTGCAAAAACCTGTTCATGTGCAAAACCGCCGACAATAGATCCTGTTTCAATTTCTGTTGGAGCTTTGCAAGTCTTTGCCTGTTCAATTATTTCTGAAAAGTCTTTTTTCTCTCCATAAGTGCCACTAATATGTTTGCATCCAGGAAAACCTGTCGCACCTGTTGTCCAGAGTCTATCCTTATAACTGTCTTTTGGTGGTACAATACAATTTGTCGTCATCAAAATTGGACCATTAAAACTTTCAAACTCATCTTTTTGTTTCCACCATGCATTTCCATAATTGCCTGCAAAATGTTTATATTTCTTAAAAAATGGGTAATAATGTGCTGGCAACATTTCTGAATGTGTATAAACATCTACACCGCTGCCTTCTGTTTGATCCAAAAGCATTTCCAAATCTTTAAGATCATGACCCGAGATCAAAATACCTGGATTTTTTCTAACTCCAATATCAACGGTTGTAATTTCTGGATTTCCATAAGCCTGTGTATTGGCTTTATCAAGAAGCGCCATACCCTGCACACCATATTTTCCTGTTTCTAAAGTTAATGCAACAAGATCATCCACACTTAAAGAATCATCCAATGTTGCCGCTAGTGCTTTCTGCATAAATGCATCTACTTCTTCATCATCTTGAAGCAATGCATTTGCATGTTTAGAATAAGCAGACAGACCTTTTAATCCATAAGTAATCATCTCACGAAGAGAACGAATATCTTCATTTTGAGTTGAAAGAACACCAACCAGAGCAGCTTTCTCGTCAAACAGATTTTCCTCTTCATCCCAAAATGCAGCTTTAGGAAGATTTTCTTTGTGTTCAACCTGATCTAACAAAGACATTTTCACTTTTAATGTCTCTTTCACTCGATCAATCACCATCTGACGATCAAAATTTGCATTCGTAATTGTTGTAAATAAATTTAATGATACAAGATGATTCATCTTAGCATCTACTTCTTTTCCTTCTTTTCTTAATTGCGTTGTAATTGCAGATAACCCTTTCGTTACATACACCAAAAGATCCTGCATTGCAGCAACCTCAGGCTTCTTTCCACAAACACCGCTTATTGTACATCCCTTACAACCAGCAGTCTCCTGACACTGGTAACAAAACATTTTATTCTCCATAACAATAATCTCCTTTATTGGAATCAATCATAATTTTCCTTTCGGATGCTATCGTAACAGATTACATAAAAGAATTCCGTTGTCAGGACAACAAAATATGAAAATTTTTAAATTTGTTATAAGCTATCATACCTTAAATCTTCCATTAACTTCTCTTCTTTTTTCTACTTTTCCCATAAAGTGTTGACCTTTTTTGTTTAACATTTTAACATTAACCTATAAATAATTATTAAGGAGACTTCTCATCTATGATGACAGAACTTGAAAAATATTATAATAAATTTAATGAAGAAAAACGTTTATTAAGCCGTCATGGTCAGGTTGAATTTACAACTTCCATGAAGTATATCCATGAATATCTGCCAAAAGATAAATCAGCAAAGATTCTAGATGTTGGAGCTGGAACTGGCCGTTATTCTGTACAACTTGCAAATGAAGGTTATGATGTAACTGCCGTGGAATTGGTTAAGTATAATCTTGGAATTTTAAAGAAAAAAAACAGCTCTGTAAAAGCGTATCAAGGAAATGCTCTGAAATTATCAAGATTCCCTGATCATGAGTTTGATCTTGTCCTTGTTTTTGGTCCAATGTATCATCTTTATTCTATGGAAGATAAAGTACAGGCACTTTCTGAAGCAAAACGGGTATTAAAAGATGACGGTGTTATTCTTGTCGCCTATTGTATGAATGAATATAGTGTAATTACTTATGGATTCAAGCAAAACCATATCCTTGAATGTTTGGAAAATGGAAAATTAGATAAAAACTTCCGTGTTCAGCCAGAAGAAAAAGATTTATATGATTATGTCCGCCTGGAAGATATGGATGCTTACAATAAAGCAGCTGGTCTCGAAAGGATCAAAGTTATCTCTGCCGATGGTCCTTCAGACTATATGCGTCAGACATTAAATGCTATGGATGAACGTACTTTTGAAACCTTCATCCAGTACCATCTTTCTGTCTGTGAACGACCAGAACTTGTTGGTGCTGGTTCTCATACGGTGGATATTCTAAAGAAATCAATGATTTAGAATTTGATATTTAAAAGCAAAAATTGATCATTCTTTCTAATTTTTTGTCGTATATATCTTCCAAAAAGTTTTCTGATTTTACCTTCTTTTTTCATATATCTTACAGAACTTAAATGTTTAGTTAACAGATTTATAAATTAATGGTAAAATAATGAGTGGATTTATAAAATTTTGAAAGTAAAGAGGTGGTTTTTTGAAGAAAAAATTGATGATCCTTTGTATGTCAGTCCTGGTTATCATCGGATGTCTGACAGGCTGTGGAAAAAGTTCTAGCAAAATCCGATTTGGGGCTGCCGGTCTTGGAGGTATGTACCACACATTTGCTGATACCTTTACGAACTTAGTAACATCCAAAAGCAAAGACTATAATCTTGAAGTAAAGACAACTGCTGGTTCTGCAGCGAACTTACGTCTTTTATCAAAAAATTATATTCAGATGGCTGTTGCTCAAACAGACCTTATTCATGATGCGTACCAGAAAACTGGAATTTTTAAAAACGAAAAGAAAACACGTGGATATAGTGCGGTAGCTGCGCTTTATACAGAAGCATGCCAGATTGTTGTTCCTGCTGATTCTTCTATCAAATCTGTAGATGATCTTCAAGGCAAAAAGGTCAGCATTGGTGAAAAAGAATCTGGAACAGAACAAAATGCGAAACAAATTCTTAGCATTTACGGTTTAAATGAAAAACTGGTCAATGAAGTAAATTTAAATTATACGAATGCTGCTAAACAATTAAAATCTGGAAAAATTGATGCTTTTTTCTGTACTGCCGGTGTTGAAACAACCGTCATTGGAGAACTTGCAAAGCAATGCAATATCCGTCTGATTAGTCTTGATCAGAGAGGTATTGATAAGTTGAAAAAATCTTATGGTTTTTATTCTGAATGTACCATTCCAAAAGAAACTTATGCCAAACAATCAGAAGATGTAAAAACCGTTGGAGTAAAAGCGGTATTACTTGCCAGTGATAAATTACCAGAAGAAACTGTTAAAAATATGACTGAAATTTTATTTAAAAACAAACAATCAATTCAATATGCGCTTCCTGTTGATATCTCTCTTGATGAGAAATCTTCAGTGAAAGGAATTACCATTCCATTCCACAAAGGTGCTGCTGCCTATTATAAAGCGCATGGAATGAATGTATCAACTAAGAAAGGAAGCAACTAAGCAACAAGGTAAAAACAAATGAAAATTCAATTAGATATGTATCAGACAATCGCTGTTGCAGTTGTTGTCCTGATGTTAGGAAAATTTTTAAAACAAAGATTTGATATTTTGGAAAGATTTTGTATCCCTGCACCCGTCATCGGTGGTGTTATATTTGCAATTTTCACATGCCTTTGTTATGTGACTGGAATTGCAGAATTTTCCTTTGATGATATTTTAAAGGAAGTTTGTATGGTCTTCTTTTTCACCTCTGTTGGTTTCCAAGCAAACCTAAAGGTTTTAAGAAGTGGCGGAAAAGCATTGATCGTATTTCTTGCACTTGTTATTGCATTAATCATATCGCAAAATTTCCTTGCGATCGGTCTTGCAAAACTATTGCATATTAATCCATTGGTTGGATTATGCACTGGTTCCATCCCAATGGTTGGTGGACATGGAACTGCTGGAGCTTTTGGACCTGTCCTTGAAGACTTTGGTGTCAAGGGTGCAAGTACCTTATGTACTGCTGCTGCTACTTTCGGTTTGATTGCCGGAAGTATCATGGGTGGACCTGTTGGAAAAAGACTGATTGAAAAAAAAGATCTTTTAAAAACAGCCGTAACAGAAGATGATAGCTTACTCGTAGAAGAAGAGAAAAAACATGAACGTCATACAAGCATGTATCCTTCCGCTGTTTTTCAGCTCATTATCGCAATGGGAATTGGAACAATCTTTTCTAAACTTTTATCCTTGACAGGTATGACCTTTCCAATTTATATTGGAGCTATGATCGCTGCTGCTTGTATGAGAAATATTGGAGAATATTCCGGAAAATTTACGATCTATATGGGTGAAATCAATGATATTGGTGGAATTAGCTTGTCATTATTCCTTGGAATTGCTATGATCACATTAAAGTTATGGCAGCTTGCTGATCTGGCATTGCCACTGATTACTTTATTGGCAGGACAGACCATCTTGATGATCTTATATACATATTTTGTTGTATTTAATGTTATGGGCCGTGATTATGATGCAGCTGTTCTATCATCCGGTGTCTGCGGATTTGGTATGGGTGCAACGCCAAACGCCATGGCAAACATGCAGGCTGTTTGTGATCGTTACGTACCATCCGTAAAAGCTTATTTATTAGTTCCCCTGATCGGGAGTTTATTTGCCGACTTTTTAAATAGTTTGGTAATTACATTTTTTATTAATTTTATCTAAAAACGAGGAGATTTGAAAATGTTTGGGAAAAAGAAAAAACACTCACAACATCATTCAGAATATAAAGTAAAAAGTGAAAATCTTGCTGTTCCTGAAGTTTATATTGGACAAGAGCAAGATAACGATGACAAAACAAATAGTAATGCAGATAAGGACCATATTATTTATGACAATGTGGCCATCCCGGAAATTCATATTAAGAAAAAATAATCATAATAAACGATAGGCCCATAACATTTTCAGGGTTCCGTCAATGTTTTTGACGAAACTCTGATTTTTTTATACCTAATAAACCCATCCAAAAATCAATATTTTTTCTCTGGAATCTTCTCCATCAAATAAATCTGTACATTCAATTTCATCCAAAAATTCTAGCTCGTCTACTGTCATAAGATAAGAAACATATTCATCTGATGGATAATAAAAAAAGAAGAGCAATTCTCTTGGATCTTCAACTATAGATTCCCGAATTCTTGCTATCACACTTTGCAAAATCTCTATGGAAAATGGATTAAAAAAATAAAATCGATCAATATCTGTCATCACTTGAAATTTAGCCGCATTTCCTAAGCAAAACTCTGTTTTTCTCGAAGATACTGCTGTTTTATGATTTTCCATCGCTGTCTTATACATCCGTTCATCATACTCAATCCCAATGGTACGGCATCCTACCTGATAAGAAAGGAAAAAATCAACCCTTCCCTTTCCGCATCCATAATCAGCTAATTTATTTTTCTTTTTAATATATCCACTATTAGCAAGTCTCTCTAAAACAGGATATGGTGTTGGTTCATATGGATAACAGTATTGATCTGACCTGCTATCATCCCTTCCTGTTGTTTTTATTTTTAACAATTGATCCCATGTCCGTTCTTCTTGTTTTATCATAATCCTTCTTCCCCTTCTATGGTTTCTTTAATTTCTCTATGTACTTTTTTTCTAACAAACCAAAAACAGATCACCTGCATTACAATCGTAATAATCCAAGATGCCGGATAAGAAATAAATAAAATATCAAGCGAACGATGCATTGGAAAAATCCAAAAGATCCATACAATTCTTGTACCAACCGTACCGATAATCGATAAAAGCATTGGAACGGTGGAATGCCCTATTCCTCTTAAAGCTCCTGGAAATAAATCCATCAATCCGCACAAAAAATAAGTAACAGTTGTATACAGAAGAATCTCTGTTCCACACTGAATAACTTTTATATTCTCTGTATAAATCTTCAAAAGTTCTGGTCCAAAAATATAAGCACTACTACCAAGAACCAACATAACAGAAACTGACAAAATAATACAATCAATCAATACACGATCCATACGTTTCCATTTATATACTCCATAATTTTGGCTTGTAAAACTCATGCATGCCTGTGTTACAGCATTAACTGTTACATATAAAAATCCAAAAATATTATTTGCCGCTGTATATCCTGCCATGGCAATGGATCCAAAAGAATTGACCGATGACTGGAGCAATACATTTGAAAAGTTAATAACTGTACTTTGAATTCCTGCCGGAATTCCAACCTGAAAAATTTGTTTTAAATAAACACCTTTAATTTTTAATTTGGAAAAATACAATTTATAACTTCCCTCTGACTTGCATAAGCAGCGAAGAACAAGGATGCTGGAAATTAGCTGTGAAATAACCGTTCCAATCGCAACTCCTGCAACTCCAAGATGACATACAATTACTAAAAAAAGATTTAGACATGCATTAACAAGTCCTGCTACAATCAAGAAAAATAAAGGACGTTTTGTATCTCCCACTGCTCTTAAAATTGCTGCACCATAATTATATAACATAAAAAATGGCATTCCCATAAAATAAATACGCATATATAACGTCGATAAATTAATAACATCCGACGGTGTTCCCATCATTTCTAAAACAACTCTTGAAAAAATAAGACCTGCAAAAAGCATAATGATTCCACTGATCAAAGCGAGTAAAATCGCTGTATGCACTGTCTCTGACATTTCTTTTTTCTTCCCTGCTGCATAAAAACGTGCCGACAGCACATTTGCCCCAAGAGAAATTCCAATAAAAAGATTTGTAAATACATTGATTAATGCTGTTGTTGATCCTACGGCTGCAAGTGATTGACTTCCACTAAATCTTCCAACAACGATAATATCTACGGCATTAAACATTAGCTGTAAAATCCCAGATAGCATCAATGGCAGTGAAAAAGAAATCAACTTGTCCATGATTGTACCATTGCACATATCAATTTCGTATTTATTACTTTTTGATATCGAACTCATATATTTTCCCACCTTTTCTATTTTTATCAATTTTTCTTCCCCATTATACTGCATTTTGAAAAAGATTGAAACACATGCAGCAAGCCTTTTCCATAGCTTCCAAACATGTTAATATGAAAATATTGAAAAAAGAAAGTGAGAAAGAGAATGAAACGAATTCGCCCAGATTATTACAATCTGTTTACATGTACTGCCAATCAGTGCCCGATTACCTGCTGTCAAGAATGGAAAATTTCTGTTGATCCTGATACATATCATCAGTGGAAAACACTAGTACCACCCAAGACAATTTCTATGCCAAAATCAAATCTGGCAGATTATACGATACAGAAAGAAGATTGCACCATAATTTCTCTAAATGAGCAAAAGAAATGCCCTTTTCTTGATGAAAAGAAATTGTGTCAGCTAGTCACAGCTTATGGCGATTGTGTGTTGTCCCAAACCTGTAAGATTTTTCCGAGAGATGTACATGTTTTTGACACACATGAAGAAGAAACTATGATGCCATGTTGCCCCGCTGTTATTGATTTGTGGAACCAAAAAGAAATACTTTCCTTTCCAGAAGACTTTGAAAATGACTCTGTCCTATTTCAAATTCGTTCAGCCATTTTACATTTGATTCAAAATACAAAAATACCATTAGAAGAATGCCTTCTTGAAATTTTTTACATTTTACTAGAATTATATCGAAACGAACCTGTTACTACCGAAATGATAGAGGATTATTTTTCTTCCGCTACCGTCCGTCAGCTTAAAAGTGCCATTGAAGAAATTGATCTTCCTATTTTACATACAATGGAAGAATGTAATGAACTTATTCAGGATCTGTCTGTAAATTATAAAAAAGAAGGTCTTTATCTTTCTTATTTAAATCCTATCCTTTCACTTGCAGAACAGATTTCAGAAGGCTATGAACAAAAGGATTTACAATATCAATGGGAATCTTTTTATTATGAATTTTCCTCCTTTCAATCACTCTTGCGTAATTATCTTTCTAATGAAATTTTTTCCAATCTTCTTATGCCAGATGCTGATTTAAAAGATATGATTATTCAAATGCAATGGATCGCATTAGAATATACTGCCATTCGTCAAAGTCTCTTTTTAAAATGGATTTCGGATGGAAGCACTTCTCTTAAGTATGAAACCGTTCGAGACTATATTGTAATCATTTCACGAATGACTGGATATGAGGAAGATGATATCTATGAATATCTTGAAAATAGTTTTCAAGAACTTATCTGGGATTGGGGTTATTTTGCCCTGATTCTTTCCCATGGAAATGATATAAAATAAGAAGAGGGCATTTCGCCCTCTTTCACTTATAATTCAAAAGCTTTTTTTATACTATCATAATGAAGAAATTTTTCTTCCGCTGCAAACGCTTTGATCTGATCTAACGTTGCCAACATATAACCATCAATTTCTCTTTCCTGAAAATCAAGATCTTCTTCTTTAAAGTCCATAATAAAACGATATACATCTACAAAATAATTATCGCCCTCTCCTGGATTTTCTCTTTTATAAGTAAATAAATATCCACCCTCAGCATTCTTTACATCAAGTCCTGTTTCTTCCTTTACTTCACGTAGAACTGCATCTTTGGATGCTTCACCTGCCTGTGCTGCTCCACCAGAAACTTCCCACCATCCAGGTGCCCATGCTTTTGTCATAACACGCTTTGTAATTAGAAATTTTCCATCTGGTCTTGCAACCACTCCAAGTACCGTCAAATGATATTCATCATCTTTTAAGCACCAATCATTTCTTTTCATTGTTCGTCCAGTTGGTTTCTTGTTTTTATCATAAATATCCCATAATTCCATATTTTTTATTTCCTTTCTGCAATTTCATGTGTTTCTGTCTTATGTCAGTCCAATCATTCATACATAGATTGATAAGGAAATCCGCAGCATCGCAATAGACAGATCCTATCTTTTTAAAGATGTGATAATGCTTTTTGATCTTTAAAGCGAGAATATCTTTATAGCGTAAGCTCATTTCCTTATTTATTCCTTATTTACAATAGTTATATTATACCATAAGTTCCTTATTTTCTATTTAGAATTTCACCTTAAGAATCTTTATCTTGAGATAAATAGTCATATGCAATACGAGGACTTCCATCTCTTACATAAATAATCCCACATCTTTGAAATCCATATTTTTGCACCGCATTTTGCATTGGGAGATTGTCTGCATGCGTATCAATACGCAAATATTTATTTTTTTTACTACAAAAATCAAAACACTTTTGTGTTATCCCCTTAATTCTTCCATCAGATGCGATCCTGTGAATTGTTCCATAAGTCATAGAATCATGCCATGCTCCCTGTTCGATTATCTGATATGTTGGATCTTCTCCTATGATAAATACAAATACCCCAACTATCTGATTGTCTTCTACACATACATAACATTGTTTCTGTTTTATATCATTTTCAAGCAATTCTTTCTCTGGATATCCTCCAGCCCACTGTGTCGGATTTCCATTTTCTTTCATAAAATTTCTTGCTTTTTCATAAATCTTTAAAATTGCCGGCAAATCATCAATCACGGCTTGTCTGATTTCCATATTTTTTATCCTTTCGCTTTGTATAATATCTTATTTGTACTATTTCTTTTTCAAAATGTCAATGATATTACTTTTTTAAATAAACTAATAGCAACGAATTTTTTTATATTATTTATTTTTTATAAAAATTTTCTTTTAACAATTGACACAAAAAAAGCAAAATGCTAAACTAACGTCATAAAAATTTTAGAAGAATCGAATGAAAAATCTGGGAGAGATTATGATTAAAACATAACGCCGAAGGGGCAGACGCAATAAACTCTCAGGCAAAAGGACCGGATTTCGACGATACTCTGGAGAGCAATGGGGCACCGAAGAAGTAAAAATCTTTCAGGTTGAACAAGACAGAGGCGTAGAAAATATCTGACAAGATATCTGATATTTTCTATGTCTCTTTTTTATTATTTATTATACGAAAGCGAGGAAAATTATGGTATCAGAAATTATGAAATTTATATCTGGAAAAGATGAACAAGTAGGAAGTGCTATTTTAAAAGAATACGAACGCCAAAATCGCAATCTTGAATTAATTGCGTCTGAAAATATTGTATCGGAAGCTTCCATGCTTGCCATGGGAACAGTGCTAACAAATAAATATGCTGAAGGTTATCCGGGAAAAAGATATTACGGCGGCTGCGAAAATGTTGACGTTGTAGAAAGTCTGGCCATCGAACGTGCAAAAAAACTGTTTGGTTGTGACTATGTCAATGTGCAACCTCATTCAGGCGCACAAGCCAATCTGGCAGTACAATTTGCTGTACTAGAACCAGGAGATACAATTATGGGAATGAATCTGGATCAGGGCGGCCATCTGACACATGGTTCTCCAGTAAATATTTCTGGAAAATATTTTCATGTTGTACCTTATGGTGTCGATGATGAAGGATATCTTGATTATGATGAAATGAGAAGACTTGCTTTGAAATGCAGACCAAAAATGATCATCGCCGGAGCAAGTGCCTATGCAAGAACCATTGACTTTAAAATATTCCGTGATGTTGCTAATGAAGTCGGAGCTGTTTTAATGGTTGATATGGCTCATATTGCAGGACTAGTAGCCGCAGGCCTTCATCCAAACCCAGTTCCTTATGCAGATGTTGTTACAACAACAACCCATAAAACACTTCGCGGGCCAAGAGGTGGTATGATTCTTGCAAATAAAGAAGCTGCAGAAAAATTCAATTTCAACAAAGCTATCTTCCCTGGTATCCAAGGTGGACCTTTAATGCATGTGATTGCTGGAAAAGCAATATGTCTTGGCGAAGCCCTCAAACCAGAATTCAAGACATATCAAGAACAAGTCGTTAAAAATGCTAAGGCACTATCTGCTGCCTTAATCAATGAAGGATTTGATATCTTAACAGGCGGTACTGATAATCATCTAATGCTTGTTGATTTAAGAAATATGGACATTAGTGGAAAAGAATTACAAAACCGATGCGATTCTGCTTATATCACACTCAATAAAAACACTGTTCCAAATGATCCAAGAAGTCCTTTCGTAACTTCTGGCGTTAGAATTGGAACACCTGCTGTCACAACAAGGGGAATGAAAGAAGATGATATGAAAGAAATCGCAAAACTCATTCATCTGGTTGCTACTGATTACGATTCAAAAGCTGATTATGTCAGAAAACAGGTAGTGGAACTTTGCAATAAATACCCTATCTATTCATAAAAATTAAAAGAGGATGCAAATTTTGCATCCTCTTTTTTATTTTAACCCTCTATCGAAAAGCTCTTTTAATTACACCACAGGCTATTTTTTCTCCTGAATTTCCAGATGGCTGTGTCATAAAGCCATCCGGATTCGCATGAATAATGACAACTCTTCCAATAATCTCTCTAATTGTAAAACGATCTGTTAAAAACACCGAAAGTGCATTACCATTTACACCAAGCAATGGTGGCATATCTCCCGCATGATAAGGGTGTTTACAATTTCCTGGATTATAATGCATTCCTGCATCCGCAAATTCATCTTTTGGATTGCCTTCACATTTTGTTCCGCTATGAATATGAAATGCAAACATTGGATTTTGACATGGGCCTCTACCTCTTGGCAATCCTTCTATTTCTACACGAACCGCGACCGCATCTTCTACCCCATAAAATAAAACTCTACCTCTGATTCTTCTATATACATCACTTCCACGCACCATGGCTACTGCATCCGGACGTCTTTCAATAAGTGAACATAAATTATTCATATTTCTCCTGACTACTCCCACGGGCAAGCCCGTGGGGTTCTGATTGCCAAGTGTAGCTTGTAATCGTACATCATTTTCAGACTTTGGAGTTACAAGTGTAAATCTATTTGAATCAGAACTTTCATTACCAAGCAGTCCAGTGACCACATTAACGGTAAATTTCTACTTTCGTAAGGAAGTATAGTCAATCTCCCTGAATATGTTTTACGATATCTTAATTCCGCTATTTAATACCTTGATTTCATTAACCTTAATCCATTCGATTAGGGCTTTTTCTTTGCTGTAACACTTATCAAATTCAGAAATGCATTTGTTTTTATCTATATCTTGGGTTCTGTAATCGTAACAGTATAATAGGAATGATGAATACCAGTCTCTTTGTACCTCAGTACCATCTTGCAGCTTATACATTCGCTCAGATAGTTTCTTTTTAATATAGTCATCAATAGTATGGTCGTATTGTGAGGCTCTATAATCATTAGATACTTCAATATATATACCACCTGATACCTTGAATTTCTGTTCTACAGCAGCTTGAAACCCAGAAGGACATCTGTTCTTTATGGATCTGCCAAAACGCTTTTTCCTATTAAACTTGCCTTTACTATTGACCGTAGTTTCTTTAGCTCGTCTCATAAGCTTGCTTGCATTTTTAGGTTCTGTGATAAATACATCTCCAAGACTTCTTAAATAGTTAGCGTCTTCATTTATTGCAAGCTGTCTGTTTATAGCATTGATGCGACATAATTCAGAATGTTTTTCTTTTAATTTCTTATAATGATTAGAATAAATCCAGGTTTTGCGACCTTTTTTAACAGTACCATCATCATTATAATTCTGAGGATTAGTTGCACGTCTTGACCTGTCCATAGCACGGTAAAGCAGACGTTCTTTTCTCTCAGAAGTCTGAATACTGTTGCCACGCTCTGAAAGATTCTTCAAGCCCACCTCAGTATTTGATGTATACGCAACAGTCTGTGTACCAATATCTGCACCTATAATACCTTTGCCAAACTTATGTCTTGGATTACCAAACCTATCATATTTAGGTTTCGCCTTACCTTCAATAGTAAGATGCAAATACACCCTATATTTTCCACGAATAAATTTAGGTACAAGAGTAGCATAGCAAGGTCTGTATGTATCAATACAGTATGCTTTATCTAAAAATTTATTTATTGCTTTATCATTTATGATCTCTGATCTTGATAAATATTCTAAAACCGCACAAACTTCATCTGTTTGAAATCTATCTTTAACCTGTATCCCAAATACATTTCCCTTTAATTTGAATTTTAATCCATTATCTTTAACAGACATTGAAATGCCACGATTTATCTGTTTTGCCCTGATACAAGGCAACTCACCATATTTAGAAAAATGAATCGTTTTACCATTGTTATAAAGACATTTTTCAATACCACGCCATATATCTTCAGCTTTTGTAAGGGCAAATACGGCATCAATACTATATTTCTTACCTATATGTATCATAGCGTTTCTACAATGATCCCATGTGACATTGTATTGTTTTTGCATTTCATTGAGCTGATTTGCTAGATCTCTGTGTTTCTTTTTATCTTTGGTAGAACCATAGAGTTTTAGCAACTTGCGATATTTTTTAGTACGCATAAGTTGGTCATAATTCTTTCTCATAAGACCAACAAGCTCATTACCTGCTTTTCTGATCTTATCAGAAAGAATCACGACCTTTTGTACATCAGAAGCTGGCATATCGGTTTCTACAACCAAGATATGCCTGTCAGAAAGTTTATGAAATTGTTTTAAAAGTTTTTTATATTCTTTATCACTTATCATTTTTCTGCTCCTCAATATACTTAATTACTGTAGCTTCGCTTATATGTCCGACAGTAGATACAAAGTATCCTCTTGACCATAATACTCCACATTTCGAATAGAACTGTTTTAATTTTGGAAATACTTTAAATAATTCGATAGCACTGATACTTTTTAGGGTTCTTACAACATCACAAGGAGCAACTGTCTGCGGAACATCTATGAAAATATGTATATGATCTGGCATCACTTCGAGTGCTTTGATCTTGTATTTATAATCATTACAAATTTTCTGTAATATCTGTTTAAGAATGATATCGACATTTCCTTGTAATGCTGAAAATCTGAACTTTGGACACCAAATGATATGATACTGTATCAAATATTTACAATGTGAAGCACTATGATATTGTTCCTCACTCACTGCCTTTTTCTCCTAATTGATATTTTTCCTGAATACCTCTACGCATTAAGTCAAGAAAAGTGATGGTTTTTCCTTCTTCAACAGAATAGATACGAGCAAGATTTTCAAGTTCTGTTTTCCATCCAGTAGGAATAGAAATATTTATTTGTACATTGTCACTTTTAGTTTGTGCCATTATTTTTTCCTCCACGACTTGAATGATATTGTGCAGCATTATTTTGTGTTGTATGCGTGTTTATATCATAGTTGCTCTTACTCATGGTCTGTTTTCTTTCTATATTTTAATATATATATTTAATCTATGTATATGTCAAGTGAAATGTAGCTTTCATCCCACACGCAAGCGTGTGGGTTTTCGCCACAAATTTATAACAAACCCTACCTATATAATAACACAGGTAGGGTTTCTCTTTCTTCCTAGTAAATGGTAGATGAGCTATTCAGTTATGGATTTTGGAAACCCTCCATATGGGTTATGACTTATCGCCCAGTCACCGGGATCACACATTCTAAAAATGTGTATTACGTTACAGATTTCGGAAGTCCTCTGTATGGACTACAACTTTTTGCCTTGTTGCCAGTGTCTTGCGTTCGCAAACACAACTTCCATATTATATTATCACAACCACAAAAAGAATTCTATACCAATCAAAGTATTTCTATAAAAATTCTTCCGGACTTCTTCCCATAAATCTATCTCCGTTTTTATGAGTCAGATGTGTTGCTTCTTCGGCAATCCAGATCTCTGTGTCCCATGCAATCTTTGGATAAACCTGAAGCATCTTTTTTGTCATTGCATTTGAATGATGGATTCCTTTAACTCTGTACCTTTTCTGCATTATCCGTCATCTCCTGATGTTTCAAATATGCTTGTGGAACTTCTGAATCAACTTTTAGATAAATATCATAAATGCTTGAGCTGAAAGCCTCATTTCGATAACTAGGATTCATTGTTAAGAAATATGGTAAAGATTTAATTTGATATAAAAATCCTTTTCCATTCTCAGAATGACTTGTATCTACGCGAATACACATCACATCTTCTCTACCTGCAAAATGATTAAATGTAAGAATTCCATCTCTAATTTTTTTCTTTTCTTTTTTACATTCAAATTTTACAATCTTTCGGTGTTTTCCATGAATTCGATTCCAATGAACATACTCTTCTTTGCCATCAGAATGAATATATTTATGGACATATTTTTCTTTATTTTTCGGCATTGTAAAATATGGCTGTAATGTCCATCGTGGATTTGATGATAATAATCTATCAACGATCATGACTTCTTGTCCTACCATTATTTTATCAATTACCTCTAACGGAATTTTTGTTTCTTTTTTCATAATTAAGAATTTCCCTGGAATTGTCATACCAGCTGTTTGCAAAATATCATATCTTATATTATTTTCTTTCTTCATAACTTTTCTCCTTTCTAATGTTCCAAATATGCTTGCATAAATTCTGGATCAACTTTCAAGTTTCAATACCTGATAATCATATTTTTCTACATTTCTTTTCATTAATATTGCGTTCGGAGACTCGTGACTTTAGTCGTGAGAGGAGAACGCAGAGATTTTTATGACACAAAGACCAGTCCCTCATTGTTAGCAACGATCTTGCATTTCTTTGCAGGGAAATCCTTGCTTCCCATTCCAACCGCCTGAAGATATTGTCCATTGCTATGCTGTCCACGCATGACATATCGAACGCCTTGATAATAAAAGACAGCTCCTGGCATGAGACGATCCAGACGATTGTAACGCCGGATACTTTCTTTGACTTCCAGTTGACTGATCATTTTTCTGGTCTGCTCTTTTCCATATCTCTCGACCTGTCGTTTTCTCCATTCCTGAAGGGAATCATCTCTTTGCCCTTCCGCTTTTTTGCGGTTCTTGGCAATTTTCTTTCCTTCATGATAGTATGCACGAGAGGTCTGAGCTTTGATCCGGCTGCGATCCTGTCTGCGGAATTGCAGGATCTCATGCACATGATCGAACTCTGGGGCTTTCTTTGGGACATGCTGTAAAGCAAGAACTGCGATACACCAGGCATCGACCTCATGCAGCTGCTCTTCTTTTGTCTTATGGTATCCAAAGGGCCTTCGGACCATGCCAGTATCTCTTCCGGAACAGTAATGAACGTGTTCTTTTTCGAATTCCTGCTCCAGTCGTTTGCAGATGAACGGAATCGCCTGATTTAAGACACTGACCGCTGCATAACGTTTGTCCAGCCCGGCTTTCTTTTTCTTCAGACGGTCCTCAAATCTTGTATCTTTATGGACTCTCTCATGACATTTGCAGCATAGTCCCGCGATGTTCCCGATCGTATTGGAACCCTGCATACTCCGTGGTACGATATGATGCCGGTGCTCGATCGGACTGTTACACATTAAACAGTGTCCGTCCTGTAGATCTTCTACCGCTGCGTTCAGGTCATCATAACCCTTTAACGGTCCATTCTGGAAATCGACACCACTGATGCTCGGATCTTCCAGCGACAGGAAAGCGAACCGGTTGATCTCGATCGCGACATCGGTGATCGGCAGGAACTTCTGCATCTTATGGATCAGATTGATGTGTGTCCGCACCAAATGTTCCGCACTTGGTGTCAGCCATCCATTTTCTCGTTTTCGATTGCAAAACCTGGATTCTGTGTTCTTGATCACGTTGCATCGTACTCGTTTATCTTTCCCATACATCGGAAGCTTTCGCATCAGGAATCCAGCCGTGATCATCGTATGATATTTCTTGGCTAAGCGTTGTCTTGCTCTTCGTTCTCCATTTCTGGAAGCTCTGCGATGTTGCTTTCGTTTTTCCATCAGTTTGGCGATCTCTTTGTTTCTCGTCTGCACAACCGCTGCGGATAATAACTCTCCACTCAGAGATACCACGGCCATCCCGATATTAGAACGTCCGGGATCTTCTGCGATCGTAACCGGTTGTAAGACTGGCTCATTCTCATAAGTTAATTGTATCGTAAAAGGGACCTGCCGAAAAATGTGTGCTCTTCCTGTCTGTAACAGTTGTTCGACATGTCTCTTTCGTTTTGTAGGCATCTGCGGATCTCCATCCACGCCTATGACATAAATATATTCAGACATCCTTGATGCCTCCTTTCTTTTTTTTGGTGTCATGTAGTCTCTCAGGAATCAACGGGATCCCCGCTTCGGTGGTAAGCCTGTACATGACAAGATTTTGGTCTTCTTAAACTTGGTGTCAGCTTGACAGGGTCTGGGACTAGAGAATCCCAGAGTGTCCACTTCCCAAAGAAGATCGCCGACATCTTGTTTC
>SKEG01000145.1_pt1 | contig 84141 bp, 93 predicted proteins | sample 4826631 | NCBI WGS metagenome assembly SKEG01 (sample SAMN11008815, study PRJNA524170) | human gut metagenome | biome: Human fecal sample; material: Feces; isolation source: fecal sample from pouch patient p26, p34, p50 | host: Homo sapiens | place: Israel: Tel-Aviv | collected 2016-11-02
GAACCTCCGCATGGTGCGTGCGTTTTTGTACTGGTGCATGGAAAAGGGCTATCTGGAAAAGTATCCGATCAGACTGGTGCGTGCAGATGATCCGATCAAAGAACCCTACACCACCGATGAGCTGCAGAAGCTGCTGAAGGAACCGGACTGCAAGACGTGCTCCTTTGCCGAATACCGCAATTGGGTCATTGTCAACTTCCTGCTTGGTACCGGCTGCCGTGCGTCCACGCTGCTCAACCTGCAGATCGGAGATTTGGACCTTTCCGCCGGGACAGTGTTTTTCCGCCACATGAAGGCGCGTAATCAGCAGATCGTGCCGCTCTCTAAGGCACTGGTCAAGATCATGGAGGAGTATCTGGAGCATCGTACCAGCGACCCTACAGCCCCGTTATTTGTCTCGGAGTATGGCAACCAGATGACCCTGAATTCGCTCGGTAATGCGATTTGGAATTATAATCATGGCAGAGGCGTGGAGAAGACCTCTATGCACCTGTTCCGGCACACCTACGCCAAACTGTATATCCAAGCTGGTGGCGATCCGTTCCGTCTGCAAAAGCTGCTGGGACACGCTGACCTTACCATGACCCGGCGGTATGTGGCGCTGTATGCGGACGACCTGAGAGCCAACTACGACGCCCTGAACCCCCTAGAGCAGCTGACCCGTCAAAATCGCCATGGAGATAAGATCAAGATGGGGAAGGGGGAGAGAAAGTGAAAATGGGCCAACATCCCTTGAGCAGAACGAGATGATATGGTATAGTGAAATCAAAAAAGGAGACGCGGATCAATATGAGTGATGAAGAGAAGCGCTGGCCGTTCGATGGTTTCTACCTGAAGCTGGTTGAGGCACAACGGGAGTATGAGCAGGAGCAGCACATTGACCCTGCCTCGTTGACGGAAGAAGAACGACAGCAAAAACTGCAGGAGATTCTGGATTGTATTAAGGCCTCTCGCAAAAAGAAAAAGGAGGCCGACGAACAGCTTGATCCCATTGTGCCGGAGGAAGAACCGGAAACCGCCGGGGCAACTCCACAGCCTGCAAAACAGTACATCACAGATCTTGTTGGCGAGGATTACAAGAACTGGCATGGGATCGTGGTGCTTGATGCGGGTACGAACTCCGGCAAGACCTATTTTATTCTGAAGACATTGCTGCCGTGGGCATATGAACATCGTAAGCGCATCCTGATCCTGTGCAATCGCGAAGCTCTGCGCAGCCAGATCGAGCGCGATGTGAACCGTTTGGGGAGTATAGAGGTATCCTACGAGGACTATGATCCCGCGCTTGGAGGAATTGTCAACAAACCCGCCATAGATAACAAGTATGAGCACACCATCTGTGTTGAAACATACCAGTGGCTGGAAACCTTCCTGCAAAGGAATGAAGATGCCGCCAAAACTTATCTGAAATCGTTTGATTATATCGTGTCAGACGAGTATCACTACATGGTGACCGATGCCAGCTTCAACGATCATGTGGATGCAAGCTATGAGGCTATTAAAGAGCTGTGGACAACGAAGACCTGCATCTTTATGAGCGCAACCGCCCGCCCCTTCTTTGATTATTGGAAGCTGCGGAAAATGATCCCGAAGGGGCAGCATTATCGTCTGCCGATGGATTATCGGTTTGTGTCAAGCGTGAAGTTCTTCTACCGTGACGATGACGAGCGGGATATCATCCGCCGGGTACAGCCGGGAGAAAAGATCCTCGTTTTTGTGAATACCATCGCCAAGCTGCGAAAACTGCGGGACAGTCTGAAGGCAGAAGGCATAGAGGATGTGGCGTGCCTGTGCTCCAAATACCGTCAGGAAGCGGAGGAGTTTGACAAACTGGATGATGTGCTTGTGGGCAATGTTCTGCAGCATCAGGTCACACTGACCACAACGACCCTCTATAATGGTGTGGATATGAAAGACCGTGCGCTGAAATATATTGTCAGTGAACTGTGGAACCCGCTCGTTAATGCACAGATCCTTGGCCGCAAACGTTCCTTGGATGAGGGGGATACCTGCGCGGTGTATTTGCTGCATTACCCCAAAGAACGTCTGGAAGGGGAACTTAAAAAAATCGAGAAGTATCAGCTGGAACCGGTCGAGGCATATCGGAAATGGTTTGATGATAGGAAGGCATGGAAGGCATATCTGCATCAGCCCGAAACACTGGAAATACTGAAAAAAAGTCATACAGTCGTTTTGGACCCACTGGAAGGTGAATACTGCTGGCGGAAACGTGCGACCTTGCAGGCTCGTGTAGAACGCGTTTTCCTGCTGCAAATGCTCGAACAGGGGTATCAGACAGAGCTGCTGAAAAAGATCGATGAAAGCCTGCTTGCGAAAGTTGAACCCCTTGAACCACCACCGCTGCTTGCATATCTGGATGCCCACCTGAATGAAGAGCGCTATTACGAAGAGTGGCAGAAGATCTTCTTTGAGCTGGGGCACATCTACAACAAGGCAGATGGACACGCCGAGAAATCGTTGCCAAGCTATACCTGCGCACGTCATTGGTTGCAGCAATATGGATACGATCTACAGAAAAAGCGCGCAACAAGTGGAGAACTGCGAAATAAGAACGTTTGGTGGGTCACAAAGCAGTAAAATGCGCACGAAATTCACTATACTATATAACAAAATGAAAAATATGCGCACTAAGACCGCTTCTTGATTTACTTTATTTGTTTTTTTTGCGTGGTTGTGTTAGCCGAGTGCTTCTTGAACGGCCGAAGCATGAGGACGGGACAGAAACGCTCGGTTAACATGATCACGCCAACGGAAATCTTGACTAAGCGAACCTGTGAGCTTTTTCAAGATTGGAGTTGATTTAAATGGTATGAGCGCCAGCGAATACCTTCCTCTTTATCAATCCTTCACCAATAGGGCGTATATCAAAAATGCTATTGATTCGATCAAAGTAAAATAGCTCAAATAATTGATGCAAATAAGTGCTGTCTGGAAATGTATGGGAGATACGTCAATTCGTCGATTGCTTATATTTTAGTAAGCGTCTGCCCGGCGGATGGCATCACAAGCTATTGTCCTATCTGGGTTGACACAATAAAAAAATGAATTTCGATCAGAATGTATCGTGCTATCGTATAATATAAGGGCGTCTGCGTGGTGGACACCGTTTGATGACTGAATTTTGGGCTGCCAAAAGGGGGTCGCATTCCACGACCACCCTGACCTCGTACCAAACAACACGCCTCTGTCAAGACGCAAAAATACCCCACTGCTCGACATAGAGTGGCGGGGTATTACTATTGAAGGACACTTATTTCAGAATAGAGAGCTCGTCATAGCGGGCGACACCATTATAGAGCAGCTCGAGCATGGTCACGGCAGAGGGGCGACCGTTCAGCGGATAGCCAGCCAGCTCCTGAACGCGATCAGGGCAGAGATCCCATGCAACCTTGGATGCCCGGCGGCGTGAATCGGCAGGGGATAGGAGCGCGTAGCAGGGTGTTTGACTATGATATATACAGTCTAAAAAGGCATTGATCTTGGGATGGGTGCTGTAGCGAGGAATCTCCATGACACCGCGCAAGCTGTACACCGTTGTTTTACGCACCTTCGTGATTCATCCCTCAACATGGGACATTTTGTCCTTGGTTGAAAGAGGGACGAGACGTATCTGCGTATGATTTCCGACCTGTGTAATCAATTTGATTAATGAGCTCAATGCGTCAAGATATGCTTTGTTGCACAGATGCAATCGACGTAAGCGACTCCATACAAGACGGTATGTACTTGATGGATGCCTAGAATGTCACCTGTGCATGAAATTGCGCTGGTTTCCAAGATGGCCCAAAATGAGCTATATTCCAGCTTTGGAAGATAGGTGGATTTTACATCTCCAACGCAATATTACCCTCAACTTTTATCAAATGATAGCTGTTGAAAGGGAAGCAAGGTGTCTGTGTGGTTTCTGAGCTCATTATCCGTTGCAGCAAAGGCCGCAAATCCGCCGGGGATGTGTGCTGTCTGATATTAAACGCCACTCTTTAAGTTCACTTTCTGACCGAATACCGCATAAAAAAGGAGCCCTGCTACTCATGTCTGAGCGGCAGAGCTCTATTACTGTGGGGGATACTATAGGAAATGGTGGTTGGTGTCAGCGCTCAATGATTTCAGTGGTAACTTTCGTTTGACCTTTGCCAAAAAGTCCGGCGTAGCCAAAATCAGCCAAATCCTTTAGTTTCTGTGCTTTTTCTCGCGTCTCACGGTAATCTTCACGAAGCAGAGTGTCTCCGTTTTCATCATGGAATACCGTTTTGACAACGAATTTATTTTCAGCCATAAGCTTACCTCCTGCTGCTGATAGAAGTGGTGACGATAGGCGCGATGTCTCTATTACCGCAGCTTTCTCATATAGGCTTGGGACGTTCTTTTCTGGCTCTCGTAGAAGGTAACGCCAGTAACATCATCCACAACCAGATCATCATAAGGGATGCCCTTTTTATTCAGGTGGTCAATGAACCAACGTTTTTTCAGATAGCACCACGGGGTTCTGCTGAGGTCGCCGTAACTCGATGCAGGCCGCTCACATGCGTTGTAGGTTTTGCCGCAGATGCTCCACCATTCTTTACGCACTCGCTCCCGCATTTGCAGAACCTCAGAGGTGCCGTGAAGGCCATGCTCCTCGCCATACTGATAATCTGCCTTCTTGATTTTTGCGTTCTGTCCCGCGCTGACTGCACCAGCTGCACCAAGACCCAACATGCCTAAAAATAACGAAAAAGCGCCTGCCATAATATTATCCTCCTGTATTTTGAAGTGTGTTTGCTTTTGCTGTACCTGAAGTCTACCAAACGGTGCGTCCGATAAGATGGACTTGCAAGTGTGCTGTTAAAAATATGGAGCGTTGTGGCTGCCGTCGCGCGGACTGATGGTTGACCGCACTATAGCAGGCAAAAAGTATCCGGTAAGGCCTCCGGTGGCGGGGACACCTCACTCGGTCAGCCCTAACAGATAATCGGTCGACACCTGATAGAATTGGGCAAGCTGGATCAGATGGAGGATCTCGGGGCATTTATCGTGCTCCCATGCGTAGACTGCCCGGCGGCTCACACCCATGGTTCGGGCAAGCTTGGTCTGGGTATAGCCGTGCGTCAGGCGCAGGTGCTGCAAACGTTCTGATATAATGGTCATAGTTGCTCTCCTTTAAATAATGGGCGTCCTCTCACAGCCCGGCGGATCTCTGTCTTTACGGTTGCACTTTTAAAAGCGGCACTACTCTCACTCGTGCCCTCGCTCTCTGTCTTGTTGTGATTAGTCAGCCTTCACGAACAACTCCATGCAGTCCGCACAGATGACCCGCACTTCCTTGGTGCTCCGGATGATGGTACCGCACTTGGGACATACCCACCGCCGGGTGCTGCTCTTTGCCTTGGGAGGCTTGGGTGCGCCGGTCTGACTGCTGCCGGGTGCCTTGCTGCCTGCTCCGGTACCTGCCATATCCGACCATGCCAGCCGCTCACCCATCTGGATATCCTGCCAACCTTGGAAGATGATAAAGTCCAACAGCTCCTCAGACGGGCTCGTGATGGTCCAGCCGTACTTTTCGTGGTGGTCGACGGTCAAGCCGTGTGCCTCGGCCTGCTCCTTAAAGCGCCGGTTGTGGTAGACCCCGTTGTTGCTGGTGTCCTTGATGCCGGTCTCCATGCAGTACTCATGCACCATCTCGTGCAGCAGGGTGGAAGCGGTCTCTTCAATGGGACGGTCAAGGGTAGCCGACGAAATATTGATCTCGTACTTGTTTTCGCCGCCTGCCTGCCAGACCTTAGAACAGGTGATATGACCGTATGCGGACGGGGTCTTTTTCAGGCTGATGATGGGCTCGGGCAGCTTGCCTGCAAAGTAGTGCTTGTTGAGCTCGCGGAACATCTTTTCCAGCTGGCCGGCAGCGCGGGAGGTTTTGACAGTCTGTTTCATGATTTTTCTAACCTTTCTCTTGATAAAAAAGGCCGGGACAGGTATAATATTGGTGTAGCCCGCCCCGGCGGGTGTTGTGGGCTCTGTACAGCGCAAACTTTGGACGGTACGCGCTGTATGGGGCTTTTTTCGGGTGATGTCAGGTGATGCTCAGGCGGGTGCCGGTGACCGTTTTGCTGTACTGGTCGTACAGGTCGGGTGCTACGGCCTTGATGGCTTTGCTGTCGAGTCGGGTGCTGGAGAAATCGGACAGGCGGACTTTGTGGCAGCCTACTTCCAGATAGTTGGTGGAGCGCTCAGCCAGTGCCTCGCGGATCTGGATCTTCAGCTGTTCCTGTTCAGCCTGTGCGGCCTCGATCAGTTGGGCGGCCTCCTTGTACTGCTCGACAAGGGTCAGTAAAACGTTGATACTCATGTGCATACCTCTTTTCAAATCGTTGGTGAATGGTCGGATGTGAGAACCGGTGTTCCCGATGGCATGAGTATAAACTATTCACGGGAATATATCAAGATGGAATGTTGTACAATGATTTTGGCGCAAATTTGTGCAAAATGCATATTCACGAGAATAGGCGGCAGATGATATAATAAGCACTATAATGTACGGGAGGAAAAATAATGGCAAAGACGAGTGCAGCACAACAGCGTGCAGTTCACAAATATGTGAAAAATAATTATGACCGTTTGGAGCTATCGGTTCCCAAAGGAGAAAAAGTAACTATCCAGCAGGCAGCGAAACAGGCGGGGCAAAGCGTAAACGCCTATATCTACGAAGCTGTATGTGCCAGAATGCAGCAGGAAAACGCCATGTCAGACACCCCGGGGGTGGTTAAAAATCTAGAAGGGGACACTGACCCGCTAGAATGAGATAGTTGTTTTATCTCCCCAGACCTGATTAAAATCTAGAAGCAGAAGGCCTCTGTCTTTCACAGAAATGTGATCGGCAGGGGCTTTTTTAGCGTAAAAAATAGTCAGATTTAGAGCAGGTGGTAGCTGCAGTGACGGGTGCTGATTGTACCTATATATAAATAGGAGCAGCAGGGAAGAGAGTAAAAATTATGTAGTACTGTGCGATATGCCTCGTCAAAACTCCTGATCAATGTGACGGCATAAACCGGCTTTTCAGTGCGAGGGGCGCGTTCTATTTAACGGCTGTCATTACATCGGAGCGGCTATCACACCTGACTGCACTCTCCAGCGCCTTGGACAACTATATGACCACACATTTTGTCCATCGATGATTTCATCTGGAGCTTTCATGCGAAACTGGGCAATGTGCAAAAAAGTTCTGGCTGAATCGCATTTTTTCTAAAACATGGATGGATACATTTCCTCGTATTTCTATTGATTCCCAGATATAACCATGATAGAATAATAAGAGAATTCAGACGGCCACGTAGAAGAACTGGTATCTTCCGTTTTGAGATGGAAGGATACGCCTTGATTGCGGTAAGGAGGTGAATCCTGTGGGCTTATGTCTGTTTGCGAATAATCATGTGATAGATCATAAGGAAACCCGAATGATAGACCAAAATAAAAAGCCCACTACTGTTTCCCTTGCTGGCGTGATGCGCAAAGGTGAAAATGAAGTGGGCTTGTTGAGGTTCTACAAAAAAGTGAAATATTGCATACTGAAAGCAATACACATGCGACGCTTGAGCTGTAGCATGACGTTCTGGTTTTCATTACGGCCACATTGCATTTGAAATGACCTTGGGTGAAGCTGTCGTCCGAGGGCTTTTGCTTGCCCGGAGATCAGGAATAACGGTCTGCCGGTTTTAGGAAAAGAGGAACGGTTATCTAAAAGGAAGGTGCTTGCGGGAACGGTGTGAGTTAAAGGGATTACTTTATAGCAGTTTGTGTTTTTAATGCGCAAGCAGCATCCGCAAACTGCATATCGCAAATATGCCGTGTTGATAGGGCACTATTTCTGAAAATTGCGATAAAACGAATGACGATAAGAAGTGCATAGACAAGGATTTATGTGAGGAGAAAAAATGGCTACGAATACTGTTGGAATCGATAAGGAAGTTGAAGTTAACCGCAAGGAAAATCTGCGCGACCATCGCCTGTACTGGATCGGACGTCGGACGCAGGATATTATTTTATCTTCTGTGGCACTGGTGGTGTTGTCACCGGTCATGCTGGCTACGGCTATTGCAATTGTGGTGGACGACCCGTCTGCGGGTCCTGTTTTCAGTCAGGAACGTATCGGCCGCAACGGTAAGCCCTTTAAGTTCTATAAGTTCCGCTCCATGTGCCCCAATGCAGAGGCAGAACTGGACGACCTTTTGGATCAGAACGAGATGGATGGTCCTGTGTTCAAGATCAAGGACGACCCCCGCATTACCCGTGTGGGCAAGTTTATCCGCAAGACCAGCATCGATGAGCTGCCGCAGCTGTGGAATATCTTGAAGGGCGATATGAGCATCGTGGGTCCCCGCCCGGCACTGCCCCGCGAGGTGGAGCAGTACGGCGACTATGAAAAGCAGCGGTTGTATGTGACCCCCGGCCTGAGCTGCTACTGGCAGATCGCCCCGCACCGCAACGACCTCTCCTTTGAAGAGTGGATGGATCTGGACGTGAAGTATGTCAAGGAGCGCAGCTTCTGGGTGGATTGGAAAATTATTTTTAAGACCTTTAAGGTGTGCCTGCTGGGGCGTGGGGAGTAAAAAATAGTACATGGAAGGAAAACGGTTGGAGAGACGAGATGGAGAGAAACCTTAGAATTGCGGTATTTGGACAGAAGCGGTTGTCAAGAGAGGGCGGCGTGGAGATCGTTGTAAAGGAGCTATGCACGCGGATGGCACAGCAAGGCTGTCAGGTGACCTGCTATAACCGGTCGGGACATCATGTAAGCGGCGCAGAGTATGATGATATTGATAACACGAACTATGAGGGAATCCGACAGAAGTGTGTCCCGACGATAGAAAAGAAAGGGGCTAGAGATATAATACGCGGCTGTCATAATAGGGACAAGGGTACGGCAGAGAATGAAAGGCTCCGCAACCCGAAGTTCATATTTTCTTACCCGAAGAATGAACGACTGATCTTTTTGGGTGGCAGCAATGCCATCCAGAAAGAAATCTCGACCATGAGGGTGGGGTGATTGCCAGCGGACAGGTGTACGAGCCTATCCGCTCTTTGTGTTGGCCGAGATATTGATGAAGAAATTGAGTGGGATTGTGGGAAAGATTTATGAGTAAAAAACTTGCGATTGCAATGTTCGGACAGAAGCGATTATCGAGAGAAGGTGGAGTTGAAATTGTAGTTAAAGAACTCTGCACCCGAATGGCACAGAATGGTTGTGACGTGACCTGCTACAACAGAGCAGGCCATCATGTGAGTGGTGCAGAATATGACGATGCTGGTAAAACGGAGTACGAGGGAATCCGTCAGAAGTCTGTTCCGACCATTGAACGGCGTGGACTTGCTGCAGTCAGCTCCTCCGCATTTGCGGCACTTTATAGTGCATTTGGAAAATACGATGTGGTGCACATCCACGCCGAAGGACCGGCGTTCTTTGCATGGCTGCCGAAGATGTTTGGGAAAAGAGTTGTTGTTACCGTCCATGGAACCTGTGAAATAATGTTAGTAACCAGAAAAAATCCTGATTTCATGCGGGTTTGCGCGGCTTGACCTTTTTTACCTTAACTTGTTTCTGTTTACCATGGTGTGTTGCGTTCCGGCGTGATTTCGGGGGTTAACGGCTTCTGGTTGCGCTCTATACTTAACCCACCACAGCGAAAGCTGATAGAGCAGAAAACAGAATAAGGAGGTACGAGGACAAGCCTGCGTATAGATTGTTGCTGCAATCTGTATACAGGCTTGTTGCTGTGCTATGAAGTAGGAAAGGTGAATAGTGAAAGACGAGCATGACAATTTAAGGAAAAGAACTGCTGGGATTGTGTATAAGCCTAGGACAAGAATAGAAACTATGGAATGACGGTTGGAGAGAAGTAATGGAAGAAAAAATCAGACTTGCGGTTTTCGGACAGAAACGTCTTTCTCGTGAAGGCGGGATAGAGATTGTTGTAAAAGAACTCTGCACCCGAATGGCACAGAATGGTTGTGATATAACTTGCTACAATAGAGCAGGCCATCATGTAAGCGGTGCAGAGTATGACAAAACAATTGAATATGATGGCATCCGTCAAAAGGTTGTTCCGACCATTGAGAAGAAGGGACTTGCAGCGGTAAGCTCTTCCTTTTTCGCAGCACTTTGTAGTGCATTTGGAAGATACGATGTGGTGCATATCCATGCAGAAGGTCCTGCCTTTTTCTGTTGGATACCAAAACTTTTTGGCAAGCGTGTAATCTGCACTATCCACGGCATTGATTGGCAGCGCGAGAAATGGCAATCAGGACTTGGTTCTAAGTTTATCCACCAAGGCGAAAAAAATGCTGCGAAATATGCGGACGAGGTCATTGTTCTGAGCAAAGGAGTGCAGGACTATTTTAAGGAAACTTATGGAAGAGAAACGCACTTTATCCCCAATGGCGTGAATAGGCCGCAGATTCGGGAAGCAAGTCTGATTACAGATAAGTTCGGGCTGAAAAAAGATTCCTACATATTGTTCCTCGGTCGTCTGGTGCCAGAAAAGGGGATTCGATATCTGGTTGAGGCCTTCAAGAATGTCAAGACGGATAAAAAGCTGGTTATCGCAGGCGGCTCTAGTGACACGGATTCCTTTATGGAGGAATTGAAAGAACTGGCGAAGGGTGACGATCGGATTCTCTTTACCGGGTTTGTGCAGGGAGCAATGCTAGATGAACTGTACAGCAACGCCTATATTTACACACTGCCGTCTGATTTGGAGGGAATGCCACTGAGCCTGCTGGAGGCAATGAGCTACGGCAACTGTTGCTTGGTTTCCGATATTCCAGAGTGCGCAGAGGTTGTGGAAGATAAGGCATTGATTTTCAAAAAGTCGGATGTAGAGGACTTGCGAGAAAAACTGCAAGAGGCCTGTGACCATCCTGAACTGGTTATGAAAATGAAGAACTGGGCAGCTGACTTTATCTGCGAGAAATATAACTGGGATGATGTCGTAAAAGAAACGATGAAACTGTACAGGAGAAAATAATAGATGAGAGTATTGATAATAAATAAATTTCTATATCCAAACGGTGGATCAGAAACCTACATATTTAAGCTGGGTGAGGCACTGGAGCAGCACGGACACGAAGTTCAGTACTTCGGTATGGAGCATGAAGGCCGCTGCGTGGGCAACCGGGTCAATGCTTACACAAGTGACATGGACTTCCACGGCGGCAGTAAACTGAGCAAGCTGACCTACCCGATCAAGACCATCTACAGCAAGGAAGCACGGGTGCAGCTGAGAAAAGTTCTGGACGACTTCAAGCCGGATGTCTGTCATCTGAACAACTTCAACTACCAGCTGACACCTTCCATCATCCTGGAAATCGTGAAGTGGCGCAAGGAGACCGGAAGGGATTGCAAGATCATCTTCACAGCACATGACTACCAGCTGGTCTGCCCGAACCACATGCTGAACAATCCGAACACCCACCAGAACTGTGAGAAGTGCCTTGGAGGCCATTTCGTGAACTGCAGGAAAGGCAAGTGCATCCACGGTTCCACGGCAAAGTCTGCCATCGGCATGATGGAGGCTGAGTTCTGGAAGTGGAAGGACACCTACAAGTACATTGATACCATGATCTGCTGCTCTGAGTTCATGAAGAGCAAAATGGACAGCAACCCGCTGTTTGCGACGAAGACCGTGGCAATGCACAACTTCATCGATAAGGTGGAGTGGAAGGAAACGGAGAAGAAAGATTACGTTCTCTACTTTGGCCGCTTCTCCGAGGAGAAAGGCATCGGCACACTCATCAAGGTCTGCAAGGATCTGCCGGATGTACAGTTCATCTTCGCTGGCATCGGTCCTCTGGAAGAGACGGTAAATGGTATTAAGAATATCAAGAACGTTGGTTTCCAGAAAGGCGAGGCACTGGAGAAGCTGATCCGTGAGGTACGGTTCTCCATTTACCCGTCTGAGTGGTATGAGAACTGCCCGTTCTCTGTGATGGAATCCCAGATGTACGGCACACCGGTGCTGGGTGCAAACATCGGCGGCATCCCGGAACTGATTCAGGTTGGCAAGACCGGCGAGCTGTTCGAGAGCGGTAATGCCGAAGATCTGAAGAAGAAGATCGAGAAGCTCTGGGGTGATAAGAAGCTGTGTGCGGAGTACAGCGCGAACTGTAAGGACATTAGCTTCGATACCATTGATGAGTATTACGAGAAAATTATGAAGGTGTATTGCGGAGAAAATAAACAAGGATGAGTGAAAGAAAAATTGCGAATAATCATTATCCAGGGCTAGATGTGGTTCGTGTTATAGCGATAGCGGGCATTGTTCTAATGCATGTGCTTGCAAATGGGAATTACGATCTAAGCGGATTTTTATTCGAAAAAGTTATCGGAACGGCAGGCAATTTTACCATTCTGTTTATGATGGTAAGTGCCTTTGGAATGTGTTGCGGATACTATGAGAAATTCAAAGCAGGAACAATTAATATAGAAGCATTCTACAAACGCCGATATGAAAAACTATGGCCATTCTTTGCATTGCTCTGCATTTTGGATGTGGTGATTTCTCCAAGTGCGGATAGTGTATATGAGATTTTTGCAAATCTTACAATGTTGCAGGGGCTACTGCCAAACCCGCAGATTTCTGTTGTAGGCGTGAGTTGGACTTTGGCAGTAATATTTGTTTTTTACTTGTTGTTTCCATTTTTCTGCTTTTTGTTGTTTTCAAAGAAAAGAGCATGGCTGGGTTTTATTATTGCTGGAATTTATAACGTTCTCTGTCAGTTGTACTTTTTTGATGAGCAACATGTACTGGGAAATTTTATGGAGAGAGAAAACATCCTGTACAGTGCGATATTTTTTATGGCGGGTGGCCTGATTTATCTTTATCGAGATGAGTTGGAGCGGCTGAAGAATAATAGAATTGTTGCAGTTATAATTCTCGCGATAACGGCTAGTGCATATTATTTTCTAAGTCAAAATGACTTGGTTATGGCCGTTTTTTCTGTGGCAATTATTATTTTTTCTATAACTGATAGCGGAAAACTAGGAGAAAACAAATTAATCAAACAACTAAGCTCTATTAGCTTTGAAGTTTACTTGAGCCACATGATGATTTACCGAGTTTTGGAGAAGTTGAAGATAAATCACATGTTTGGATTAAATGCCATTTCATATGGTGTAACGGCAGTTTTAACACTTGCTGGAGCGATTGCCTTTTCTTACATCGCAAAAGTGGTACTAGAGAAATTTATTATATGTATGAAAGAGAGAGTTAATCATGTCTGAAGAAAAGAAGTTAAATGGTACGGTCATCGTTACTTATCGTTGCAATGCTCGTTGCTCTATGTGCAACCGCTATAAAGCACCTTCCAAGCCGGAAGAGGAAATCAGTATCGAAACCATTAAGAAGCTGCCGAAAATGTACTTCACAAACATCACTGGCGGTGAGCCGTTTATCCGCACCGACCTGAAGGATATCGTGCGTGAACTGTACAAGAAGTCCGACCGTATCGTTATTTCCACAAACGGTTTCTTTACCGATCGTATCGTAGACCTGTGCAAGGAGTTCCCGCAGATTGGTATTCGTATCTCTATCGAGGGCCTGGAGCAGACCAACAACGAGATCCGTGGTCTGCAGAACGGCTACCAGCGTGGTTACGGTACACTGAAAAAGCTGCGTGAGATGGGCATGAAGGATGTTGGCTTCGGTATGACTGTTCAGGACAAGAACGCTCCTGACCTGGTTCCTCTGTATAAGATCTCTGACGAGATGGGCATGGAGTTTGCAACCGCTTCCCTGCACAACAGCTTCTATTTCGTTGAGGCCAAGAACATCATCCACGACCGTCCGATGGTCGCAAAGAACTTTGAAAATCTGGTCAACGAACTGCTCCGTAGCAATAGCCCGAAGAAGTGGTTCCGCGCTTACTTTAACCATGGTCTGATCAACTACATCTATGGCCAGAAGCGTCTGCTGCCTTGCGACATGAGTTTTGACACCTTCTTCATCGATCCGTATGGCGATGTTATGCCTTGCAATGGCACCAAGGACAAAGAGGTCATGGGTAACTTGAACAATCAGACCTGGGATGAGCTGTGGAACAGCCCTGAAGCAGAGAAGGTTCGTGCAAAGGTTCGCTGCTGCGACCGTGACTGCTGGATGATCGGTTCTGTCAGCCCGGCTATGCACAAGTATATCTGGAAGCCTGCTACTTGGGTTCTGGTACATAAGTTCAAGGCTCTGTTCACTAAGCATCCGTACAGCATGTATGAGCTGAAGATTTGCCGTGACTACCGTGATGGTAAAGTCACCAAAGAGGATCTGGATAAGTGCAGCACCTGCGATATGAACTGCGTGATCAACAACGGTCTGAGTGAGGCATCCAAGGAACAGCTGAAGCATAAGACCGGCGAGGAAATCGTGGATGCTGATATCGCACAGCAGATGGAGAATAAATAAGGAAAACAATAACTATGATGATAACAGTTTTAACCCCTACCTTTAATCGGGGGGGGGATTACAAAGCCTCTGGGATTCACTGCAAAAGCAAACTGTAAAAGATTTTGAGTGGCTTGTAGTTGATGACGGAAGTACTGATGGTACGAAAAATTTAATTACTCAGTTACAAGAAAAAAGTGATTTTCCAATACGATATATCTATAAGAATAATGGTGGAAAACACACTGCTTTAAATGTAGGAATACAGACCATTTGCAGCGAACTTACCTTTATAGTTGATTCAGATGACTGTGTAACAGATGATGCAGTTGAGTCGATACTGAAGATTCACAAGAAATACAGGTCACAAAACAATATCTGTGGATATGCATTTCTCAGAGCGTTCCCTGATGGTAAAGTCAATGGCAAAAAGTTTGATGTCAATGAAAAAATAGGTTCCTATATCGATGTGCGCGTAAACGGTGATGACACTGGCGCAGATAAGGCAGAGGTGTTCAAAACACATTGCTTGAAGGAATTCCCGTTTCCTGAATACTCGAATGAGAAATTCCTTGGGGAGGATCTTGTTTGGGTCAGAATGGCTAGAAAATATGAGATGGTACATATTAATAAAGCCATTTACGTCGGAAATTATCTTGAAGATGGATTAACTAATAATCGGCGTAAGCATAATATTGCATCGCCGATAGGGTGTATGCATCGAGCAGAGGAATTCATGGAGTCCGACTTAAAGACAAGATATAGAATCAAGGGTGGACTACAGTATATTGTATATGGGAGATTTGCGGGAGTCAAGGTTGTCGATTTGATTCGCAAATCAAGACATAAAGTTCTTGCAACAGTGTGCACACCGGGTGGATTGTTCTTGCATTCACGATGGAGTAAAGCACAGTAATTCGATTGATTAAGTGCCTAAATGTCTTCTGTCAGTAGATGATGGGAGATATTTAATGAAAGTACTTGTTATTAATCCGATTATGTACACATCGGAAACAAAAAATATAAAAAGAGCTGCATCAATAAAAGACACAATGATGTATGATTTTTGCTTGGCTTTCCATGAAATGGGTCATTCTGTAACGCTGGTTGGAGGAGAGCCGTTCAGGCCGACAAAAAGTGAAACATATCCATTTGAGGTACTGTGGTGGGAGTGCAAGTGTCAAAAAGTCTGCATGCCGCACTGCTTGCCGTTTATGCCAGAGACGTATTGGTATGTAAAACAACATCGTACAGAGTACGATTTGATTATTACAAGCGAAGTATTCTCACTGAATTCGTTGATGGCATATCGAGCAGCACCAGACAAGACAATTATCTGGCATGAACTTGCAAAGCATAATGCCATTATGAAGAAAATTCCTTCAAAGATCTGGTATGAAGTTATAGCAAGACTCTTCATGCGAAACGCAAAGGTTGTTGCACGCTCAGTAGAGGCAAGGAACTTTGTGAAGAAATACTGCGTGAACACGGATGTAAATGTAATCGATCATGGTGTCAACCTCGATAAATTTAAAGCATCTACTGAGAAAGATAACAGTTTTGTGGTTTGTTCGCAACTGATTGAGCGAAAGAAAATCGATGGAATCCTTGAAAAGTTTGCCAAGTATCTGGATCAGTACAATTCTACATGCCGGTTATACATTATAGGCGAAGGAGAGTTGAAAGAAAAACTTCAGAGGATGGCACAGGCTTTGGGAATTGCTCCAAATGTAATTTTCACAGGAAAGATGACACACGATGAACTGCTCCCGATTCTGTCTAAGTCAAAGGCGTTGCTCGTTAATACGGTGAAAGACAACAATATGATTTCCATTGTAGAAGCGATTGCGGTTGGAACGCCTATTGTCACAACAGACGTTCCACTGAATTCTACCTATATCAAAGAATATCAACTTGGCATTGCGAAGAAACAGTGGGACGAATCCGATTTGAATGATGTGGTTTCTAACAGTGAAATGTATATTGAAAACTGCATGAAATACAGATACAAACTTTCTACAAAACAAAGGGTAGAACAGTTCTTGGAAGTTAAAAAATGATGTGATTATGGAGGATAAAATGTATTCAATAGCGTATGTTGTACCCTATTTTGGAAAGTTTCCAAAGGGGTTTCAATTCTGGCTGTTAAGCTGTAAGTGTAACCCATCGATTGACTGGCTGATTTTTACAGATGACAAAACGCCTTATGATTACCCGGAAAATGTGAAGGTTACATATTGGACGTTCGATCAGATGAAGAAAAAGGTTCAGGCAATTTATGATTTCCCGATTTTCCTGGAGCGCCCGTATAAGCTCTGCGATTTCAAGCCGGCATATGGTGAGATTTTTGCAGACGAGCTAAAAGACTACGATTTCTGGGGACATTGTGATATAGATCTGGTTTGGGGTAATATCCGTAAGTTTTATACGGATGAAGTTCTCGGTCAATATGAAAAAGTTGGTTTTAATGGACACTCCAATCTCTATAAGAATACATCTGAAGTGTGTGCTCGCTATAGAACACATATTGAAGGAAAGATGTACTATCGGGATGTCTATTCAGTCGATAAGGGCTTTGCATTCGATGAGCCGGGTATGGATGACATCTACGAGGCACTTCAAATTCCAGTCTATAAAAAAATTGATTTCGCAAACCTGCTGAAATATGATTATGGCTTCTTCCTTGACTGGGGTAAGGAAGAGGATGCGTACAAAAATGAACATCAGGTCTTTACATGGCACAATGGAACTCTTCTTCGCCATTATTTGGATCATGGCAAAATAAAGGATGAAGAGTATATGTACTTGCACTACTGGTGCCGCCCGACAACTTTTGCCATTAAAGAGTACGATGAGCAAAAAGATTATCTGATTTATGCAGATACTACAACGGATAAGCCGTTTGAGCTGACTCCTGGCTTGATTCTGAAAAGAAGCCGCCGCAGTAAAGTGAAATACTATGCGAAGGTACTGTGGTTTAATAGGAAGAAAATCACTTGGGAAAGAATTGTATTCAATGTAAAGGGAATGCTGAACTATAAGAAGTAAGGAGGTAGCGATAGGTGGGACTTTATAAAATATATGATAAATTTCGCCGTTATTGGCGGCAGATCCACATGCTGACGATCCGTGATGGATGGAAGAAGATGGCCTACATAAAAAAGCACGGAATGTTTGGTGCAGTGGGTGAAAATTGCTATTTCCAGTCGAATATACTGCCCGCAGAACCGTTTCTGGTCTATCTTCATGACAATGTGGCAATTTCGGCAGGCGTAAGAATTGTAACTCATAGTGCGCTGAATACGGTGTTTAATCATGAAGAAAAAACAGATCAGTATCTTTGCCGCTTCGGAAAAGTAGAAATTGGAAATAATGTGTATGTAGGTGCGGATGCAATTATCAATTATGGAGTTACAATCGGGGATAATTGTATTGTGGCTGCAGGAGCAATCGTTACGAAGGATGTTCCTTCGGGCAGTATTGTTGGAGGCGTTCCGGCACGGGTAATTGGAACTTATGAAAGTGCAAAAGAAAAAGCAAGGGCATTTTCAGCACCTTTCTTAGAAAAAGGACTGCGGGAACCCTGTACAGTCGAGGAAATGCTTCATGTCCAGTAATGAAACAACCTTAAAATGCAAACCCAAAAGGTATCTTTGGGTTGATAATTTAAAAATGTTTGCCTGTTTGCTTGTTGTTATAGGGCATCTCTATATGTCGATGATGGCAGGCGGCTGGATCAGTGAGAACAATATCTTATATTGCTGGCCGATCCAAACGGTATATACATTTCATGTGCCTCTTTTTTTTGTTTGTAGTGGTTTTCTATATCAGGCTACTGCTCCGAACGAATGGAATGTAAAAAAACACATAGGGAATATTAAGAAAAAAGCCCTCGCATTGGGTGTTCCGTATGTAACGTTTTCAACTATTACACTTTTACTAAAGAATGTATTTGCCGCGGATGTAAACAACGCCGCACCACCTTTTTTGAAAACGCTTCTTATAGAACCAATCGCACCATACTGGTATTTATATACGCTGTTCTTACTGTTTTGCCTGATTCCTCCGGTGATAGGAAAAGAAAAAAGAAAACCGTTTGTCAGCATGGTTGTCATAGCGTGTTTCATGAAGATCATCTATGTGGGGTGGCTTGCAGATAAGGCTATCCCGGATTTGGTTGCAAAAGTGATGGCAAGTGCTGTTTGGTTTTGCATAGGAATGCTGATTACAGCGACTCCATTCAAAAAAAGTAAACTGGCTGATGGGATAGCGGCTGGGATGGTGATATTGGCATGCATCCTTTCTTACTTTGTCTATAGTACACCGACCGACAATGCAAAAGCTCAATTTATCTTCGCCAGTATTTTTGTGCTTGTGATTACATACTTTTTTCAAAGCAAAGAGCAGTATAAAACAGATGGATTGGTTAATCATAGCGCAAAGTATTTTATGCCCGTATATGTATTACATACAAGTGTGGCAGCGGGCGTTCGAACCGTGTTGTTGAAAATCGGTATCTCTTCAGGAATTCTTCACTTTATGATTGGCTTTAGTGTAAGTGTTTTGGTTCCGATAGTAATTTATATCATTGCCGAGAAACAGTGGTGGCTATTATTCTGGTTTGAACCGATAAAGGCTATGAAACTAAGGAACCAGAAAAAATAAAGGGTGGAATATAATGAAGATAAAACAATTGATTAAAAAGAGTATAAGTCAAAAAACACTGTTTACAGATGTTTTTGGCTATTCGCTGACAAAGACTGGATTTGCAGATAAATACCTGGCGGGTCAGCTGACAATGTATAAATCCTATTCGTGGCTTAAAAAACACTTTGAAAATGATTTGAAACAAATCAAGACTGAGCTTCCCAAAGAACAGAATTGTGACGTGGCGGAGAAACAAGTTTGGATCTGTTGGCTGCAGGGAATGGAGAACGCACCTCAAATTGTTCAGGATTGCTATGCATCTGTCTGTTACTGGATGAAAGACTGGAAAATAACGGTTATTACTGCGGACAATATGAACGAATATGTGCAATTCCCGGATTATATTGTTAGAAAATGGAGAAAAGGCATAATTCCAACGGCGCTATTCGCTGATATTTTGAGATTGGAACTTCTTATAAAATATGGAGGTCTTTGGTTGGACGGAACTGTTTTGATGACTGGAAGAATTCCGACATATATCACTAATAGCAATTTCTTTGTTTATCGTAATGGCTGGATGGACATGGAAATGATTAATACGGCAAATTGGTTGATATACTCAAAATATAAGAATTGTTCTTTACTTGTAGAAGTTAGAGAACTGTTATATAGATACTGGAGTCGCTATTCATATGTGAAGAACTATTTCATTTTTCACATGTTTTTACGAATGGTAACAGATGCGAATCCGGAATTATGGGAACAAGTTCCGGCAATAAATCACATTGATTCTCATTTGCTGATGCAGGAACTGCCAAAGCATTATGACGAAAATCGTTGTCAACAAATTATGCGTCTGACACCGATTCACAAGCTGACATATAAGGTGGAAACATCTAAGGGGGCAACTGCCGAGAAGTTGGGAGTGTTGTTTCAAAATAGGAGAGAACAGAATGATTCAATATAGTATTTGTGACAAGAAAATTAAAGGTGATGTGACGGTATGAGTTGGAATGTGAAAGTTGGACAAAGAGTATATCATTCACATACTGTGATTTGCATCTTGGTTCTTGCATTCCAGATTTATTTTGAAATGCGAGGTGGCAGAACTTATTTCGATGAAGGACTAGCACTTGTTTGCATGTTCTATGTTATAATGCTTCTTTTAAAGAGAAGATTGGACTCATCAGACCAAATATCGGTGTTCCTTCTGATTGTGGTAATTGCTATTGGCTTACTTTCGAATGCGATGAGTGGATTGGCATATTCATGGTTCTCAGTTTTTGTGGATGTCATTGCAGAAACAAAGTTTTTGTGGACGATTTTTGCATTTAAATATTATATTACATCAGACGTATATAGCGATATGTCCAGAGCGCTGCGCCCACTCGCAAAATTGTTCTGCTACCTCGCAGGCTTATTTGCGATTATATCCCAGTTTGTGAATCTCGGAATGACTGAAAACGAAAGATATGGAATCAAATCCTATAACTTTGTTTTTCCGATGAGCTTTCAATTTCTTGCAGTTGCATTGGTTGCAATTGCTGTGCTTTCAATTTCAAAGGACAAATACAACAATCGTTTGCCGTATGCAGCCGTGTGCGTTGGACTGATCCTAGCGACAAAAAGTTCTCCGTTGCTGTTTTCGGTAATGTTTATATTCCTTTTGATTTATTTTCAAAAGAGAGCACAGCTTAAAACAAGAACAGTAGTGTTTATGGCTGTGATTGTTTTGATTTTGGGAACCTTCCAGATTCAAACTTATCTGATGAATGTAAATGCACCTAGATATTTGTTCTTCTACTACGGAGGAAAAACAGCAAATACATATTTCCCATTGGGCTCCGGGTTTGCCACATTTGGTTCGGATCAAGCAGCTAGAAATTATTCGAGATTATATTATCAATATGGCTTTAACAGCTTATTCGGAATGAATACCGAGGATGGATCTTTCTTGAGTGACACGTTCTGGCCGATGGCAATTGGACAGTTCGGATGGATTGGTTCGATTTTGTATATATTGATTTATGTACGGATCTTCTTCTCGTTCAAGTGGATGAATTTGAATTCGGAGCAGAAAGCACTTTTATACGCTGGTTACATGCAGTATATAATTCATGCTGTTGGCTCTGCAATTCTTTCTGCTCCTGCAGGTATGATTGGTGCAATAGCATTGGCAGCTGTTATGAAGCCTGCAAATGAAGTAGAAACAATAGACTAGAATAAAAATATCGTACAGGAAGATTATGGAAAAATACAAATACCTCTTAAAAAATGTTGGCATAATGACATTGGCCAGCTTTGGGACCAAAATATTATCATTTTTAATGGTTCCGCTGTATACAAATATTTTATCAACAGAAGTATATGGAACGTATGATATCTATCAGACCACACTCTTTTTGATTGTTCCAGTTTTGTCATTGAATATTGCAGATGGAATTATGCGCTTCTCACTGGATGAAACCTATGATAAGCATGAAGTCTTTATGGTTGGTGTCAGACGGTACATTGTTGCATGTGTTCTGTGCATCTTGCTGGTGGGTGTTAATCAGTGTTTTTCTATAATAAAAACCTTGACGTTGTACCCACAGTTCTTTGTTTTATATTTCGTTACAAGCCTGATGTCGGATGTTCTCAATAATTATGCGCGCGGAATCGAAAAGGTATCAGATGTTGCCATTGGAGGCATTATCGGTTCGGTATCGATGCTTACATTAAATGTTCTTTTTTTGTTGGTATTTAAGTGGGGGCTTGTTGGATATTTTGTTGCCAATTGTTTGTCATTTGCAAGCACAGACTTGTATTTGCTAATTAAGCTGAAAATTTGGAAGGTTATTAGTTGGAAACCGGAAAATCGGTCCTTGAAAAAAGAAATGGTTGCCTACAGTGTACCAATGGGACTTGGCAATATCGGATGGTGGATTAATAATGTCTCTGATCGCTATATCGTAACGTGGATTTGTGGCCTTGCTGCCAATGGTGTGTATTCAGTGGCATATAAAATCCCATCGCTTCTTTCGATGTTTCAGCAGATATTTAATCAGGCATGGACAATATCAGCTGTAAAGGAATACGATCAGGACAGCAGTGAGTTTTATAGCACAATCTATAAGGCGTACAACATGTGTATGGTGATTACATGTGCAGGGTTGATTCTATTTGATAAGGTTATCGCTAAGATCCTTTTCGGAGCAGACTTTTATGAAGCATGGAAGTATGCTCCTTTCCTGATGATTTCAGTAGTGTTTGGTGCATTGGTTCAACTTTTGGGAGGGATTTTCTCAGCGGCAAAAGAATCGAAGGCATTTGGAAACACGATTTTGATTGGTGCAGCAGCCAATACGATTATGAATGTGGCTTTTGTATATGCTTGCGGACCTTTAGGGGCTGCCATTGCAACATCATTGTCGTATATGCTGATTTGGGCGTTGCGGCTATATAAAGTTACCCGTCAAATGAAGCTGGATGTCAGCCTGATTAGAGACGCTTTGAGTTATGTGTTGCTGTATCTACAAGCCACACTCCTAGTGTTTTATAGCTATAACTGGAGTGGGTACCTGATTCAAATCGGTTTTGTAGTTGCTGTCTTTGTGTTATATTTTAAAGAATTAACAGGAGTTGCGAGGAAAGTGCTGTCACGTGTGAAGAGCAGATAATAAAAATGGCGTTTGGTAGAGAGGAATGTATGAAGAAAGAACGAAATTCAAGCATTGAAATGCTTAGAATCCTGGCGATGCTAGGAATTGTAATCATGCATACGAATGGGGCGGTAATGGAGCATGGCTCAGGAACTGGATTTGATTGGACACAGATTGAAAATGGCATCTTTAATGCCGGAGTTTCGATTTTTGTTTTAATATCAGGATACTTCGGAATACGACGAAGCACTCAAAAGTTGATTGAGTTGGAATCGACAGTGATTCTTTATGCGGTTTTAAGCGCATTAGTGGGATGCTACTTTGGCAAAGCGTCTATATTAAGCATAATCAAAGCTTTTATTCCTGTTTCAACGAATTGCTATTGGTTTATTTCTTGCTACATATTATTGATGATCTTCTCCCCATATATCAATAGGGCGATTGATTCGATGAGTGAATTGCAACATAGACAACTACTGTTGCTTATGTCGGCTGTGTTTCTTGTTGCACCTACTGTAATTTATTACAGTGTTCTGGGGGGGCAAGAATGTTATAAATATGCTTCTTTTGTATTTTCTGGGGTCATATATTAGAAAATACAGTTTGGACGAACGGTTTGATAAGAAATCTCTTTTAAAGATTCTGATAGCAACGACGGCATTAAATGTTCTTTTGAATTCTTTGATCAGCATTGCTACAGGAGGAAAGCCACATATTCCTTTTGCAAGGGACTGTAGTGTTTTTATTGTAATAGAAGCAGCGGCTCTGATGATGTTCTTTATGAAGGTTGAGTTCCATTCGGACTTCATTAATAGAGTTGCAAAACATGTGTTTGCAGTGTATCTTTTTGAAGGTGCATTACGGCAAATTGTGCAAAATATTGTTTTTGACTATAGCATATATGAAGGAGAATGGTGCTGGCCCTTAGTAAATATTGCTGTTGCATTAATCGCAATGGTTGGTTGTATGTCAATCGACGTACTAGCACAATGGATGCTGAAACCTTTTAGAAAAGCTGCGTTGAAAATGCTAGGTGATATAATTAATATTAGTCAAAAGATCTTCATTTGTTACTAGCGTGTGGCACTCGCAAAAAGTATTTCAAGTGACAACGAGTCAGATTGAATGCCTAGACTAAAGAGAATAAACGGAATTTTGAAACCTCGAAAGGAGAGTAAACAAAATGAACACAACATTACTTATCATGGCAGCCGGTATCGGTAGCCGTTTCGGAACGGGAATTAAACAGTTGGAGCCGGTGGATGCTTCTAACCATATCATCATGGATTACTCGATTCATGATGCAATCGAGGCTGGCTTCAATCATGTGGTATTTATCATCCGCAAGGATATCGAGAAGGAGTTCAAAGAAGTCATCGGAGACCGCATTGCCTCTATTTGCGCTTCTCATGGTGTAACTGTGGACTACGCTTTCCAAGATATCAACGACATCCCGGGAGCTCTGCCAGAAGGCCGGACAAAGCCGTGGGGGACGGGTCAGGCAGTCCTTGCAGCAAAGGATGTCATCAAGACCCCGTTCATTGTCATAAATGCAGATGATTACTATGGAAAGGAAGGATTCAAGGCCGTCCACGAGTATCTGGTAAATGGCGGTGAGTCTTGCATGGCTGGTTTTGTACTGAAGAATACCCTGTCTGATAACGGTGGCGTGACTCGTGGCATCTGCAAAATGGATGAGAATGGAAACTTGACTGAGGTTGTGGAAACCAAGAACATCGTCAAGACTGCAGATGGAGCAGAGGCAGACGGTGTGGTTGTTGATGTGAATTCTCTGGTATCCATGAATATGTGGGGATTGACACTTGATTTTCTGGATGTGTTAGAAGATGGTTTCAAGGAATTTTTCGAGAAAGAAGTACCGAGCAATCCTCAGAAAGCCGAGTATCTGATCCCAATCTTCATCGGTGAGCTGCTGGAGCAGGGCAAGATGTCTGTGAAGGTTCTGAAGACCAACGACACCTGGTACGGCATGACCTATCACGAAGATGTCGCAGCAGTGAAAGACAGCTTCAAGAAAATGTTAGAAAAAGGCGTGTACAAGGCTGATTTATTTGCAGACTTGTGATATACTAGAGCCACGGGAGACCGTGGCTCTTTGTAGTATTGGTTGCGAATAACTGAATAGAATAGTGATATGACATTTATAGCTGATAGGATAGAGTAGTGAATTAAGGTTAGGGAGGAAATATAATGCATAAAGTGGTTAATTTTCAGATTAGTTTGTTTGGCTCGTTTATTAATATTCAACCTAATCAAGAGATCACCATGCGTCTTGTATCAATGCTGACAGAAGAAAATATGTTTCCAGGAACCGCAACTGTGTCATCAGTTGATCCGGTTCAGAAAAGAGTTGAAACAGAAACAAGACTTCAAATGGTTTCACAAGATCAAACATGGAAGATTGTATTTTTTCAAGAAAGAATAGACTTTGTATATAATTATTTGGGGGGGAGTGAATATTATACAGACCTAAATGTGATATTTGAAAAGGGAATTAATCTTATAAATAGAACATTTAACTGCTTTTCGGAGACAACGGGGAATAGACTGGCCGTAAATGGAACGGTAATTTTGCCAGAGATGACTAATGAAGAGACGGATATGTTTATTAACCGATTTACGGCACAGGCTTCACCATTTAAAAATAAACATTTTGATGAGTGGAATGTTCGATATAATATCAGAAAACAATTACCTGTTTCAGAAGATAAAAATGAGGAATGTAATAATATTATAAATATGGGAAATGTTGTAGGACTAAATACACAGACGGGCGAGCATCTACGGAGAATGTCAATTGGAATTGATATCAATACAGTTCCAGAACATGTTGAAAATAGATTTAGATATGAAAACTTGCTGTATTTTGTGAGAAATGTCAAAAAAGAAATGCAGGATATTATAGTAGCGATTGAGGGAGAATAAAGGTATGAATATTGCTTCTATAGATGACAAAAGTAAGGGCAATCTAGCTCTTCAAGATAGTGTTGTATTTGAAGAAAACAGTGAGCCGAGCATTATTAATATAAATGATTCTACTCGTTCTGATAAAAAAATTCAAAAAAGTAGTGACGAAATAGTTAATCAATATCAAATCGAAATGTCCAATATTATTTTGAACGATGAAATAGAAGATGGGACGAATTCTGCATCTGAATGCTATATTAAAGCTATATATGATGAGGATAACAAAGACTATATAAAAACGGCACTAATGAATTTATATTTAAATAATCTGGGAAATGAAAAGATACTGACGGGTGTGTTGGTTATGATTAGTTCCCTTTCTTATGAAGAGTCATGTCCACAAGGTCCAATTATGGCTGTGGGATTATTACAAAATAAGAGTAATACGATTAGAGATCGGGCAATCCAAGCATTTGAAAGGTGGAACTCTAAAAAGGCTTTGACGGTACTAGAAAGTCTAAAGTGTGATAAAAAATGGTTGCAGGACTATGTTGATAAAGTGATTTTGTATATAAAAAGGGATGGAATTGATTAATGTCATACTTGGTACGTAAGTTATATAAGCGTGAGAACATAGAAAAAATAGGACAGGCTGATTCTGTAGAAACAATGTACGCAGATGGAGCAGTAGGGGAATTTCGTACTAATAGTGGGACTCTATCAACTTGGGAAATACAATCGTTGGAACAGATAGATGATGCAGTGCTGGCAATATTGGTAACATCAAGTGATATTACAAAAATGGATTTTGTGATTATCAACACAAAACTTCTGGATACAAATGGGTTACTATATAATCGTACATATGCAGGACAAGATATAGCAGTGCCAGATTTGCAGGACACACATTTTGATATTTTAGACATTACGATTCCCAAATTGATAAATTGCTCTAAAGTCTTTAAGCAAATATATATTGATGATAATGATGAAGGAAAATTGATAGTGAGATATGCTATTGGAGAATTAAAGGACTTGCTTATAAAGGCAAATGAGAATAAGCGCATTAAGCTGGAGTTATTAAATCCTAAAATGAAGAAAGTATTAAACGCAAGCTGATAGTGAAATATCTAGCTATTAAGCCCACACAGTGTTATACTTAAACCACTAAAAAGGAAAGCGGTTATCACGATGCCCAGAACGAAAGGTAGCAAAAACCGTCTCAAAACCAATATCACCAAAGACTACGCATCCCAGATTGCAGAGAAGCAGGAGACTATTGCCTCTCTGACTGCTGAGATCGCTTCCATCACCGCCAACATTGACACTTTGAAGGCTGATCTGAAAGCAAAAAAGACTGCTTTGAAGAAGGTTGAAAAAGAAGTGACAACCTTGGAAGCAAAGAAAGCAAAGGCAGATGCGAAGGCCGCTGAGGAGGCTAAGAAGACCGAGGCAGAGGCTGTGCTGAAGAAGCTGCTGGCAAGCGGGATGAGTGCAGACGAGATTCTGGAAAAGCTGAAATAAACAAGAACCCAAGAAAAAAATAAATGCCGTGTGGACAAACTGAACTCCAGGAGTTCACACGGTATTTTTTGAAGACCGCTATATAGTTTATAACGAAAATAAAAGAAGAATATAATTTAAAGAAATGGAGCGTGAGAAAATGAATTTATCAAAAATACATCATATTGCAATCATCGTATCCGACTACGAAGCCGCAAAAGATTTCTATGTGAACAAGTTGGGATTCTCCGTCATCAGAGAAAACTACCGTCCGGAGCGAAAGGACTGGAAGCTGGATCTTCGTGTCAATGAGCACACAGAGCTGGAGATTTTTGCAGAAGAAAACCCGCCGAAGCGTGTGAACCGCCCGGAGGCCTGTGGGCTGCGTCACCTTGCATTCTGCGTAGACAGTGTGGAGCAGACGGTGAGGGAGCTGGCGGAGGTAGGAATTGAATGTGAGCCAATTCGTGTGGATGATTACACCGGCAAGAAGATGACATTCTTCCATGACCCGGACGGACTGCCGTTGGAACTGCACGAATAAGCATGGGAGAAAAAAGAGCGTATAAAACCCGGAAGCCCGGTGGTGGCCGGAAGAAGCTAAAGCCGGAGTTATGATGCCGGCAAGAATCTGAAAGAGCAGATGGATGCGGCTGTGGCGCTTTATGAAGAGGACTGCTCCTTCCAATCCATCGCAGATGCGCTAGCTCTAAACCCCATCAAAGTGAGAAAGCTGCTCATAACGGCAGGTGTGTATGAATCAGAAGTGGCTGAAAAAGTAAAAAACACTTTTGAAGAATACCGAGAAACACAGGACTACAAAACCTCCATACTCTCAACTGCAAACACCCTGAAACTTTCCAAAGCCTCTGTTACCTCGTATCTGCCTTATAAAAAGGGCGTGTACTTCCAAAGTACAGAAAAGGAGAAAATCAGTGTTGGAGCAGAACGGCAGCGGAGATTTAGAGTAATGAAGCGATGGAGGGTTGATCCGACAGAAGAAAACTTCTGGGGTGTGGTTCTGGCCTATACTGGAGTAAAATTTAAGACCTACTCCGGGTTGCCATTCTCTTACGAAATTAAAAAGGGCAGGAACGGCGAGTACACGAAAGAGCTGTGGATTGACCGCCGGGAGAATAGTAAAAGCCTGGCGTGGAGTTCCGTGCTGCTGGCTTTGGGCCATATTAAAAAGGTAGGAGAAGTAGTTGAACGACCGAAAGCACTGGGCGATATCCGGGGTGTGACCTATATATACGGAATGTTCTATCGGTTCGGACTGATCAACGTGCCGGATGAAGCAAAAGAAAAGATGAAGAAAGCATTCGGAAAATCGTTCTGACACGGATGCCGCAGAGGGGGGAAGAAGCATCACCCAATGTTTGAGGTCATTGCGTGACCCGGAGATTACACAAAAAATCCACCTGCGGAATGAACCACAGGCGGCTGAAATCACATTATAGCTTATTCAAAAAGTCTTCCAGAACATGGTTCCACTTTTCGGGGTACTCATAGAACATCAGGTGACCACCCATGACGTAGGTGTCGTAACCGGGAAGCTGTGCTTCGACAAAGGGCTTTGCAATGTCCTGCCAGTGTTCTGCAATGAACATCAGGCTGGGCATCGTTGCACCGACATCTTTTGCGATTTCAAGATAGTTGGAGAACACAGCGTCGCAGAACAGCTGACGGCAGATCCAGTAGGGTGTGCGGCCGGAAATATCCAGCAGATACTCCAGCTCATCAGGCTCCATCTTATGCTGGATCATAACACCAGTCGCATATTCGCTGAAGAATTCACGGCAGCCCTCAGAAGAAGTCAGCACCTGCGTGGCGACCTGAGACAGCTCTTCAATCGTGCCCTCAGTCCACCACTTCGGGTCAGGGGAGAGCGGGAGCGGAGACATATCGATAGTCACAACGCCGCGCAGCTTGTCTTTGCCGAACTGCTGCACGTAGCTCCATGTGTCAAGGTTGCCCGTGCTCCAGCCAATCAGGACAATATCTTTGAGACCCAATGCATCAATCAGACCTGCTACATCGCGGCCGTGAGTCAGGTAGTCGTTGCCATCCACGGTTTTGGCAGAATAGCCTTGGCCGCGAGGATCGATAGCAATGACACGATATTCAGAGGAGAAATACTCCAGTTGGTTCTTGAAAATCTCACCAGAGAAGGTCAGGCCGGGAATGAAGACCAACGGTTTACCTTTGCCTTTTTCCAAGATATGTAACTCCACACCGGGGGCTACAGTGACATACTTGCTTTCAATACGATCTTTTGCCATGAGAAAACCTCCTAACAAAACCTATAAATCGAATTGGCTTGTCTGAATTATATATCTGGAAAAAGAGAAAAGCAATAGCTTGATAGAAACTGCACTGCTGTAATCTACAAAAATTTTCAGTGTATAAATATCAGTAACAGTTACACAATGTTAAAATAGTAAGATGTCCATGATGAGCAGGCGCAACACCTGTCTGCCGCAGTATTTTTACTTTATAAGACATCTCTATGGATGACGGTAAGGTTCGATTTTGAACTTTGCCGTTTTTCTTTTTATTTAAAATTATAAATTTTTTCAGAACTGTATTCAAAAACAACTCTGCGGATTCCTATTAGTGTAGGGGTTTTCAAAATCTTTTGTGAAACGGCTTTCCTCTGGTTCTATAAGTAGAAAATGAACGAAATCTATATTCTAAAATTAGGCAGTTCAACAAAATTTGAAAAACTGGTTGCCAAACGCCCATTTTAGAATGTTATAGGTAGAGGGGAACGTTGGAAAAATGAATTTTCTTTGAACTTTCAAAAGACCCGGTTTAAAAACACCCCTTAAAGTTTGTATAGGGTATAGGAAGTGTTTTCAAAAGTAAGCCAATTCACTACGGTATCACTGATGAAATTTCCCGATTCCTTACAAAGTCACATCGCACCTTGAAAATCGCATGAGCCACCCCAGCAGGATACCTCCGGTACTGAATGTGCATTCTGCGCGTCTTACCAGAAAAAACGTCGGAGAGAATCGGACAGGAACGGGCTGGGACAGAGTGGACGGTAGTTAAGAGCAAGATTCGCCTTTGTATACGAAACCGCTCCTACGGGCGATTTTTCTACGGCGGCATCTTGATGGGGATTGCGCTCCCCATACCCTCACATCGTGCAAAATCACATGATTTTGCCCATTGGCGGCCTGCTACAGCAGGTCACAGCCGGAGTGCAGATGCACTGCCGGGAAAATCAAATTCTTGATTTTGGAAAGGAGACCCCATGCCAAGAACGAAGAGAAAAGTGAAATCTATTGTCAAGACAAAAGTAATCTCCGCACGAGTAACAGAAACAGTACATGAACTTTTACACCAGCAGGCAGAAGATGCCGGAATGACCCTCTCTGAATTTGCAGCACAGATGCTGATGAAAGGCCGTGTGAATACTTCGTATGTGTTCTACGTCCACCCGGACGAGATCGAAGCAATCACACGGGAGTTTGCCGCCATCGGAAACAACCTGAACCAGATCGCGGCTTTCTTCAACAGCGGCGGTATCCAGTCCCGTGCGATGCACGAAAACATCAACCATGCGATTGCCTGTATTTTTGAGATGCGGGAACAAGTCGCAGAAATGGCAGGAAAGAACTATGGCAATCTTAAAGCACATCGCAAGTAAGAGTTCCAACTATGGTGCTGCGCTGGAGTATCTGATTTTCAAGCATGATGAGCTTCGGAAAACTCCGATCCTTGACCAGAACGGAAATCGTATCATGCGAGATGAGTTTTATCTGGACGGTCTGAACTGTGAACCCTATTCTTTCGATGCAGCCTGCCAGCAGCTGAACCGCGAATATCAGAAGAACAAAAACAAGGATGAAATCAAAAGCCACCATTACATCATCAGCTTTGATCCACAGGACAGCACAGAAAATTGCTTGACGGGGAAACAGGCACAGGAGCTTGGACTGGAATACGCAAAATCAAATTTTCCGGGGCATCAGGCATTGGTCTGTACGCACATGGACGGGCACAATGGCAGCGGAAACATTCATGTCCATATCGTAATCAACAGTCTGCGAAAACTGGATGTGCCCCAGCAGCCCTTCATTGAGCGACCCATCGACTGCAAGGCAGGGTACAAGCACCATGTAACAAACGAGTACCTGAAGCATCTGCAGAAATCCCTTATGGATTTATGCCAACGTGAATTTCTGCATCAGGTCGATTTGCTGTCACCATCCAGAACGGGTGTGACCGAAGCGGAGTATTGGGCACAGCGGCGGCTGGATGAGAAAAAACAGAAAATCGAAACGGAAGGATTTACGCCCAATCCGACAAAGTTTCAAACGCAGAAGCAGCTTATCCGGGATGCCGTTGCCGCTGCTCGTGAAAAAGCAATCTCGTATGAAGATTTTCAAGACATCCTGCAGGAAGAATATGACGTTTTCGTCAAAACACAACGTGGGCATTATAGCTATCTGCCGCCGGAACGGAACAAGTTCATATCGGAGCGTTCTCTGGGAGAAAGCTGCAAAAGAGAATGTCTGGAAGGATTCTTTGTTCAGAACGCCGAGAAGAATCTGCGGTACAGGGAAGACCCCATACTGATCTTTACGACCAGAACCAAACTGCGGCTTGTTGTGGACCTGCAGGAGAATGTCAAGGCACAGGAAAATCTGGCCTATGCACTAAAGGTCAAAATCAGTAATCTGCAGAAAATGGCCGAAACCCTGGTATGGGTGCAGGAGAATAACATTAACAATCTGACAGAACTGAACGATCTGTGTAAAACTGCGCAGGCCAATGCGCAGGCAGCGTATGAACGACTGTCACAGGCAGAGGATGAACTGTACAAAACCAATGAGCAGATTCATTATGCGGGGCAGTACCTTTCTACAAAAGAGGTTCAGCAGCAATTTACGAAAGCAATTCTCAAGAAAAAATTCCGTGCAGAGCATTCCAAGGAATTGGATGCCTATGCAGAATCCGTGAAATACTTCCGGGAAGAAAACGATGGAAAGCTGCCATCGCTGAAATCTCTGAAAAAGCGGAAAGAAAAACTGACGCAAGAAATCGCAGAGAGGAAAAAGGCATATGTTCCCATGAGGAAAGAATCCAGGCGTCTGGAAATTGCATCGGATAATGTGTATAGCATCTTCCGAAAAACCAATGAGATGAAATCCGACCTTGCATGGAAACGCGAGTGGGAGGCCAAAGTCCGCGAAAAGGCAAGGCAGGAGCAGGCTCGACAGGAACAGCGCGAGCGTCAACCGAAACGCAAGAAGCGCAGTTATGATATGAGCCTGTAATCAGCAGGGTCTTCCACCCCGCACCCCGGAACCCTGCCGGATGCGTAAGCCCGTGCAGGACTTTCCCATCCGGCAGGGACTTTTGAAAACGATTAGGAGAAAGTTTGAGTAAAGAGTACATCAAAGCACAGACCCCACTGCCCGCGTATTTCCCTTATCCGAAATTTCTGCTGCAGATGAGCCTGTCCCATACGGCACGGCTGACGTATGTTTTGCTGCTGGACCGCATGACCCTTTCGCAGAAGAAAGACGGTGCGTTTTATCTTTCTGGCGTTTATCTATGGTTATAACTGCGATCAAATTGCGGCAGTGCTGACGCAGAAGAAGCGTAGCACCCTGCGTGGCAAGCAGGAGTGGAATGGCATGATGGTGGCAAACATCATGAAAAATGAACGCCGCTGGGGTGATCTGGAAGCCCGGAAGAGCATCGTGGTGGACTACAAGTTGGGCAAGGTTACAAAGAATAATGGGAATCGCTGCTCTGCCTATGTTCCGGAACACCATGAAGCAATCGTTTCGCCGGAAATTGCACGGGCTGCACATCTGGTGGCATCCAGCAGGAAGAAGTGCGGTGTGCAGGATATTGTGGTGATCCAGCAGGGAACATTGAAAGGCTTTGTTGGCATCCATCCGAATTGGAGCGGCATCAGTGTTGAAAGCATCCGCAGCCTTTGCCTGAGCACCTATCTGCCGGAAGAGGTGATGAAACTGAACGATATAGCAGAGATGAGGGCTGGGGCAACACTGGGAAAGGAACTTCAATCTAAATATATGACGGTTTCAGGTGCTTGCTTTATCAACCAGAGCAGCCCGGTTATGACGATTTCTAAAAATGGAATCCGTTTCAGCAAGGCCTGCCATAGCCGGTTGGACGACTGCGAGTATGTGGAACTGCTCTATCATCCGATTCTGCAGGTCGTGATTTTGCGAAAGAGCAATCACGGTTTTTCAACGACGATGCGCTGGAGAGATGACAATGACGTTCATAGTGCTTTTTCAGCCAGAGCATTTTCTGGACTGGTCTTCCAAACATTGAACTGGAGAAGGAATTGCCGCTATCAGTGCCGTGGTATCTGCCGGGGTCAGGGAAATGCAAAATTTCTGATTTTTGAATTAGATGAGTCCCGGATTTTGACTGGGAAAAATCAGTATGAACAAGAAAATTGTTCGATGAATCTGAAATGCCGGTTATATCGGAGTAAATGGGTTCAGAGCATTACAGTTAGTGATGTGATGGAATCTGGCCGAGTCGTAGAAAATCCCATGATTGGTGCAATTCCAAGCAGAAATGAAGTTCAACGTGAACTGGATGATCTTTTGATGTCGATGTAGGAGGAACTTATAGAATGGAAGAAAAAAGCAGGGCGCAGGAACTGAGCGTTCGGGAAATCTCCTTGATTCGTGAACTTGCACAGATACGGAAAGAACATAAAAGAGAACTGGAGTACGAAAAGTTCGATGGCTATGAACTTCCGCCGCGCACCCAGTTTTCCATGCTGAATAAACCTGCAGTGAGCATAAAATATGGCGTTATGAAATTTAATATGGCGTGCATTCGGCTTTTTGAAGGAATCAAGTATGTCCTTCCGATTTTGCACCCCAATAAGAAGCGGCTTGCGTTGATTATGTGCCCGGAAGAGGACAGCGCGTCTGTTGAATGGGCACGACAGAAAGACGAAAACTGGGTGAATAAGGATATTACATCATTGGAATTTGTGGAAAATATCTTCAGGCTCATGAACTGGAATCGGGAATGCCGTTATAAAGTGCTTGGACGGGTGGCTAATTCAGATCAGGGTCTTTGTATGTTGTTTGATTTGGAAGAAGCAATCATGTTCACCCCGAAGCCACAGGAATATACGGATCCGCTTACTGGTGAAATGAAGAAAAAGCAGATGAAATTCTTCCCGGATGCCTATAAGAACCGTATCGGAAAATCTTATAATGACTACATTGCAGATCATCAGATGAACATGTTTGAGGACTTCATTGGGTATCAGAGTTCTACTGTATTGGATGAGCCCGAACGGGAAGCAGGCACTACTTCAATACCGATTCCGCAACGTGAAGAATCTGAAAATATACCTTCGCCAGATTTACCGGAACAGCTTGAAAACGTACAACAATCAGGCAATGAGATTGCTGAGAGAGGAATGCAGACATGAATTCGGGACGAATTATGAATTTGCTAGTGACAATTCCGGCTGAAAGTCGGAGAATGAACGTGGGAAAAGATGTTATTCGTGTTCTTGGAAGTCCAGCCTATATCTGCGTTTTGCAGAGGAAAGATCGGAAGGCTATTGCAATCACGCCGTGTGCTGCGGAGCATCCTATGTCCTTTAAGGTCCCGGGCAGGCTACTGACCGATGGGCAGTGTCGGATGATGATTAACGGAATACAGTTCATTCAGGTGTTGCTGGAAGCAAATGGTCTGGCGGCAGGAAAAGACCATCAGTTTAAAGGACTGTATGATGCCGAGAAAAATGCAGTTATCATTTCGCTTGAAAAAGATGAACAAAGTGCCCTCTCGCCTCAAAAGTGTACAACTTGACATCACGTCCATTTGGTCGTATAATACGTCCAAATGGACGTGATGAAGGGAGCTAATACTATGAGTGCCGGAATTTTAGATGGCTTTCAAACGATAATTCCAACGGCAGCGGCTGTCTTATCGGGAAAACGACAAATATTAAGGCTGACGCAACAAGAGGTTGCTGATCGCGCAAAAATAACATTACGTCAATATCAAAGGCTGGAATCTGGGGAAAGAAACATTTTGACTTCTTCTTTTGGCTTGGCGTGTCGAGTAATTGAAGCTCTTGATATGGATGTTTCTAAATTCTATCATGGTGACTATTACCTTGAAGAAGAAGTGAAGACAATGAGAGGCAAAGGGATTGCCAGCAGAAAAAAGTTATCGATTTAAAGGACAGCATGATGCCAAGAAAGAGCAATATGGACAAATCTATGTTGAAAAGTTTACATCTGCCAGCTTGATATGCAAGGCGTTTTATGGTAAGATGAAAGCATAATAGGGAGATTATGAAGCTCGGAGAGAGGCGGTGAGGCCGATGGAAGATAACAGGATGGTTAGTTTCTCACTGGGAGGAATGGCCTTTGAATACGATGATAATAAAAATCAGATAAATATTAAAAAACACGGAATTTCATTTAAGAGTGCAGCGCGTATCTTCTTTGACTATGACCGAATCGAGTTTTATGATGAGGATCATAGCTATGACGAAGATCGATATAACACCATAGGCGATACTTCTGCTGGACGGATTTCTCAAAAAGCAGAGGGTGCATTGATTGGCAATATAGACCAGTTCATCGGAAAGGTGAATGAAATACTATTTGTTGTATATACTGAACGAGTAAGAATTGAAGAAAGCGGTACAAAAACAGATGTGACAAGATTGATTTCGGCACGAATGGCTACCGAATTTGAAAGGGGGCTTTATTATGGTAAAAACGAGTGAAATGTCTATGGAACTGAAACAGGAACTTGCATTTACAAAAGAAGAACTCGCAGAACTGGAAGCGGCAAAGAAAATGCCAATCACGTTTGATGCGGATTGCCCTGAAACTACACCTGAGCGGGCGGTTAAATTTAGAAGAGTTAATCCGCCGCGTAACAGAATGGATGCCCATGGGGCATAATCATAATCAAGAAAAGAACGTATAGAGCGCAAGTAAGCCCTACAAGGCTCAGATCGGTTCGGAACCGACTGAAACCCTTGTAGGGCTTATTTTTTTGTTCCTTGCTTGACAACCGCATAGGGTCAACCAAGAAAAACCACGATAACTAAAGGGTTTTGACGGCTCGACTCGTTCAACAAAAGTATTTATTTGCTGACAGACTGCGGAGAAGCTGAAATCCAGAGGTTATAAGTGGGAGGCTTTGGTGCAGCTCTGTTTTGACCCACAAAATGAGCAGCAAGTAAAAAATTAAGGAGAACGAATCGAGCCTACGGTGGATTGCCATTGAGTGATCCGCCGTGGGCTTGTTTGCTGTTTTATCAAATGAAAAATTAGTGAGGGAGAACAGAACTATGAAAAATTATAAAATCGCTGTGGCCGGCACGGGATACGTCGGACTTTCGCTGGGAGTGCTTCTGAGCCAGCATCATCAGGTAGTTGCAGTCGATATTGTGCAGGCTAAGGTCGATATGATCAACAACAAGAAATCTCCGATTCAGGATGATTATATTGAAAAATACTTGGCAGAAAAAGACTTGAATTTGACCGCAACGCTGGATGCAAAGGTTGCATGCAACAAGAATTGCATTTGTTTCTAGCTTCGGAAGAAATACATTATCCGAAGAGGAAGAAAATGCCGTCAAACCTATGCTGAAGAAGTATAAGTCGATTTCTGTTAGAGAAGATTCGGCGGTTAGTATCTTATCCAAAATGGAAATAGAGAGTACATGCTTAATCGATCCTACGCTACAGTTGGATAAATCTGAATGGATTAAATTGGCGAGTAAACGTCTTGTCAAGGAAAAGTATTTGCTGCTATTTTTATTATACAATGAGGATAATGGAGCTACAGAATATGCTCTTAATGTGGCAAAGAAAAAAAGACTGAAAGTTGTAAAATTATCCTGGGAAATCCAAAAGCCTAAAAAAATTGATTGCTTGTTTACACACAGATGCCCGGAAGATTTTTTGTCGCTTTTTTTAAGTGCTGATTTTGTGGTCACAAATTCTTTTCATAGATTTGTTTAAATTTATATGTGCGCTACTTGTGGTATCAATACATTCGACAATGTTCCTCGAGTGGGATGGATTATATCATTTTTTTCATAACTATATTACACGCTTTGCCGTTCCATTCTTTTTTATTAGTAGTGGCTTCTTCTTTTCAAGAATATTGGAAAATAAGGACACGATGAAGAGTGGTATCAAGCATTATTCGATTAGGCTTCTTCGACCGTTTGCGATGTGGGGGAGTTTTTATTTTGTAATATCATTTTTGGAAATGATATTAGTCGATAAAACGAGCATATATACGGCGATAAAATATAAATTGCATTTATTGTTAGTTGAATCTCCAGGCGGTGGTTTGTGGTATGTTGAGGCCTTATTGTGGATATGCCTTATCGTAAGATTCACTTATAAAAACGATGAAAATCTGAGAAATTATCTAATAATAGGTGGAATCTTATATCTTATTCAGGGCACATGGAACTTGGAAGGACTTGAATTTGCATCCATATTGAAAAGTATGTATTTTAAGGTTTTCCTAAGTGAAAGAACATTTATTTTCTATGGTATATATTTCTTTATTGGAATATTTATCGCCTTGAATATGAAAAAAATGATAAGTTCTCCAATTAGACTTTTCTTGTTGCAAGTGATTTTATATGTGGCATTTGCTGTTACAAATTTAAAGGTGGATTATATTGTGATTGCCATGACAAGTCAGCTTATCAAAGGATTTATTGCGGTCAATTGGTTCCTTATAGCATTGAATATATCTAACGATTCCATTCCAAATTGCTGGTTAAAATACAATTCGAGAAAGGTAAGCACGATTATTTATTTTACACATTTTACGGCGATTTATTTTGTGAAATTCGTGTATAAAATTTTAAATATCGAATTCAACACAAAATGCACGATAGCTTGTTTGATATGTATTGTTCTGTTGATAGCATATGCTGTGTTACTTTGTCAATCAGACAAGATGAAAAAAATTATTTCTGCGTTATATTAAAATTAATGTAAAAGGTGGTGGATATATGAAGACAGTGTGTAAAAAGGATAGTTGTACTGGATGTATGGCCTGCAGAGATATTTGTCCACGGAATGCAATCGAATTCAAGGATTCCATAAAAGCTTATAATGCCGTTATAAACGAGGACATGTGTATAGGCTGTGGAGCTTGTTATCGAGTATGCCAAATTGATAATCCGGTTAATTTAAATAAACCCAATATGTGGTATCAAGGATGGGCCAAGGAGAATAATCTGAGAGAAAATTCATCATCAGGTGGAGTTGCAACTGCAATAGAAAAAGGATTTATCTTAAAATACGGTGAGGTTTGTAGTTGCCTTTTTTCAGAGGGAAAATTTATCTTTCGGATAGCAAAAACTGTGGATGAAGTAAAAAAAATTTCTGGTTCAAAATATGTGAAGAGCAATCCATCAGGATGTTACAAAGAAGTCAAAAGCACATTATCTAAAGGTAAGAGTGTCCTTTTTGTTGGATTGCCCTGTCAGGTTGCAGCAGTAAAGAAATTTGTTGGTGAAAAGCTAATAGCAAACCTTTACACGATTGACTTAATTTGTCATGGGTCGCCTGATCAGAAAGTTTTAAAAACATTTTTGTCGCAATACGATATTGACATTTCGATGTTGGATACTATATCGTTTAGAACAAAAACTGCCTTTCAGTTGAAACAAAATTTAAAATCTGTAGGTATACCAGGAGATATAGATAAATACTCTATTGCCTTTCTCAATTCGATTTGCTATACAGAAAATTGCTATGAATGTCAGTACGCAAGACTTGAACGATCGTCTGACGTGACTTTAGGGGATTCATGGGGAACTAATTTGTCCAATGAAGAACAAAAAAGAGGAATTTCTTTAATCCTTTGTCAAACGAAAAAAGGACAGGAACTTCTTGATTTAGCAGAACTGGAATTGAGAGAGGTTGATCTTGATTGTGCTGTACAATATAATCACCAGTTGATAGCACCTTCAAAAAAGCCGTCCCAAAGGGATTATTTTATGAAAGAAATAGAAAAAGGGATACAATTCAACAAAATTGTATCCAAGTGCTATCCTAAAAGCTACCTTAAGCAATTGATTAAGGGCTGTTTAGTTAAGGCAAAAATTATCGAGGGGGGCGGATAGAATATAGGATTACTGTTTGTCCAAAGAAAATGCCGTAAAGGACAGCTTCAAAAAATGTCAGGAAAACTTCACTACAGGGCTGACTTGCTCTCGGATCTGTGATATACTGAGTTTAATAACCCCACTATGGGGGCCACGGGAAATTGTTGCTCTCAGTCTACCTCATCATCATCTTCTTCATCGTCCCTAGGCCCGCTCCAACCTATGTACACTTCTTTGGCATCATCAAGTCCAAACCAGTCGATACGCTGTCCACAACTATCGCAGAAACCTGGTATTCACGGTCAATAATTCCTTTGCAGCGAGGACACGGTGCGTATGCAGTCTCGTCTTTATAGATGTGAACCTCGGTAACGCGCATAGGCCAGCGGTAGGTAGGGGATAGAAGCAGTTCAAGGATGATGGTGGATAGCTTGACATCCGGATTCCAGTTATCGTCGAACCAATCGTATTTACTTTTCATTTTGATTTTACCTCCATTGTGTGTTGTGTGAATCATCGTGTGTTGGGATAACACAATGGTGGGGTAAAATCTGACGGCTGTACATAAGTACAGCCTACGCTGCTCGAAACTTTGCACACCTCTTCGTGGTGAGCGGCAGGCAACACAGTGATGTGGCTAAGAATGCAAAGGACAAGCTCAAAATAAGTAAAGAAGTAAAGGTATGTATAAAAAAGTTACGCTGATATTGAGAATGGTTCTGCTCGTTCTGCTACTTCTTATAGCAGGAAAAATGGGTATCTTTACTGATATTATCAAAATCACCTTTATAAGCAACATTCTCAATAATACATACGTTTCTGGCGTACTCTGCAGTATTATTGCGGTAATCATAGTTTATAAATGGCAGGTTTGGTATTGCAAGAAAAGATTAAAACAGGATATTAGATGTAACGAGTGTATTAGGGATATATATCATGGAATAGAAACAGCTTGCAAATATGCTCTTGAGGTCGATGTGGCACAAGAATATGAAGATGATGATCAGTACGAATGCGAACAAAAATATGTCACCTACTACAAAAGACATCAAACTTCAATTGAAACAACGAATTTGGAATTATGCGATGACAGAAATGATTTGCTGATTGATTCTATTCAGTCGTGCTTTTTTATTAATTTGAATTTTGAATTACTCGGAATAGTCAATAGCGTGAAAACAGAGTTGATGGATTTGCGCAGAGAATATCCGAAAATAATCCGGATGGTAGAACAATCTGATGCGGTAACGGATGAGAAAATGATGACGCAACTTAATGATATGTTGTGTGATTATTTCATGGAGCTTAAGCTTATGGCGGGCTATTGGAAGCGGTTGCTGGACTATTTGCAATATGATCCGACATTTATTAATCTTTTTGTAAAAACATATAATGAACGATATAGGATTGAAGAAGATTTAAAACAATCACAGGGTATCTGTCGTAAACATATGACGGAATCTGCCGTAGAAGCTAGAAAAATAATGATAAAAAATTCGATTGACAATTTGTGGAAATAAAATCTCTTTGAGCTTGCATTTGATTTAGACTTTTTGTCAAAAAGAAATAATAAGATGAAATATGTTGCATTTTTAGATATTTTGGGCTTTAAGAATACTCTCAAGACATTGGGTCAGGAAAGAAGCATCGAATATATCGAGAATTACTCTCGTATTGTATATCAAGTCTTTTCGAGATATAATAGAAATGAAGAAAGACAAAATACAGAAAAGAAGATAAACGGTTTTGTTGTTAGCGATTCGGTAGTTCTTTATACCAATGATGCTATGAAGGAGTCCCTATCGGATTTGCTCAATATTATAGTTGACTTATGCAGAGAGGAATTTGGCAGGAATAGTATACTTATACGAGGAGCTATCGCAAAAGGTGAATTTAATAAAATTCCTGCGGTTGAACTTAAGAATTTGCAGAAACAGCTGATAGTTGGTGATGCCTATGTGAAAGCGTATGGGATGGAAGACAGCTTTAAATCAATTGGCGTTCGGTTGAGTGATGAAGTATATCAAGATGTCGAAAATGCATTAATTAACTGCGATATAGTAGAGGAGTCAGTTGAAAATGATAAATATTATGTTCTCCGTTATATGAATATTGACTATCTACTTAAAGCGGAAGGTGTTTTTCATAAGTTTATATTTGCTGCGAAAAAATCGGGCTGGTTACCCCATTACTACAATTCTCTCTATATTGTAATGAAGGGCGTTACAAATACAAGGAAAGTAGATAAGCTATTTGATGTTATTTTGACTGAGGTGTCAGGCGGAAGCCCATCAGAAAACTGGAGAGACGTTGATAAGTTTATAAAAAATAGTTTCAATCCAGGTGTTTTTTCGACTTATCAGACGAGATTTTTGACATACTTGCGTAATCATCTTCAGATTTCAAATGAACACGATTGAGAGCTACAATGGGATAGTGTTAATAAAAAGTGAAAGTAACAAAAATGCCCAGAACCAAAGGAAGCAAGAACCGCCCCAAATCCGATATCGTATCCCAGATTGTTGAAAAGCAGACCATCGTCACAACCCTAACCATAGAAATCGAAGCAATTCAGAAAGAAATCAACGACCTAAAGGCAACTCTAAAAGAAAAACGCAGCGAACTGAAGTCCTCCGAGAAAGAAGTAGCCAAGCTCGAAGCAAAGAAAGCCAAAGCGGATCAGAAAGCAGCGGAAGAAGCGAAAAAGCTGGAAGCCGAGGCTGTGGTTAAGAAACTGCTGGCCGGTGGCATGAGTGCTGACGAGATCCTTGAGAAGCTGAAGTAATATAAGCCGTGTGGACAAACTGAACTCCAAAAGTTCACACGGTTATTTTTAGAGGTGATGGTTAGATAAAACTAATCGTACGCCATAATAATAGCCTCACCGTATAATACAGTGAGGCAGTCAATCAGTCATTGTCCTCTGCTCGAATCCGGAGCAGCTCGGTTTTCTCGTTTTCCGTTGCCGGCCGGACAGCAGGCTTCTCCTTATACATCACCGCCCCGCAGTCCGGGCAGCGGTCAGGCTGTGTGTCGGCGGGAAAACAGTATTTGCAGGCATCGCAGAAATAGTAGTTCATTTTGTCACCACCTCCAAAATGTCTTCAAAAGGGATGATTGTTGGCAGTTCCTTGCCGATGTCATTTTTCATCCCGGTGGACATCTTTAGCTCTTTGTATACGCCATCCACGCTTTCGACTTTCCCGGAGATATCTTCGTAATAACCATCCGTAAAATAACGAACTGTAACAAATGAGCCTTTGTGGAGCTGCATCAGCGTTGCACCGAGATGTTCCTTTCTTTCCTCGGACAGCTCAATCCGCTGTGTTTTGGTGTGTTCACGACCCTCACTTGCAATCTCGTCCTCATACCCTCGGAGTGCAGCAAAGGGGCTGAAAATCTTTGCCCGGTTCGATATTGCCATTCGAGGTTTTATGGGAGCTGGCCGGGAGAGGGGGAGAAGGTCAGCGTATTTCTGACTTGTGATTTTTCCTTCCGGCGTGTTTTTATAGTCTGTCATACTTTTTGGTTCTCTTTTTGAGTAAGGTCTATAAAGTCTTCGGCTATCTGCCCATTTTCAAGATAGAGGTTTGCTTGTTTAGAAAGGAGAACTTGGAATGCCGAAACTGGGCTGAAAAATAAAACTACGTGTGCAATAAGTTCATTATGTATAGTAGAAGCAATGGAAATATAATGAGCACCAATAAATGATGACTTTCCAAGGGAAGACATTAAATACTCTGGAGCATATGATGCTTCCGGTGGCTTTTCACAGCTGGATTGCATTTTGCCGGAGATGGCGAGATTTAAGCGGGCACGTATATTTGCAGCGGTCGGATCATCTAAATAACGATCACCAAATTTATATACGGCATACTCATAACCAATCTTCAAGGCTTCTAAAAGAAACCGATTTATATCCAAAAGAATATCATATCGGATTTCTGGTTGAAAAGACTGAAAACACGATTCATCTATTTTTGAGATGTACTCTTCAATTTTCTCTGGAGGCATATGAAGCCTTCGCAATTTCGTGGATAATATTTTTCGTGCCTCAGCTACGCTATTGGCGTGGGTTATAAGTTTGTTGCCTTCTTGTTTGACTAAAGGCACTACAGATGGAACGAAGTCGGCACTCATCCGGATTCGTTCACCGTCAGCAGTTACGCCTTCCTGGAAAGCATTTGGAATATTGCCATTCTGACTGCGTAACCGCAAAAATTGACGTTTGGATTTTATGAAATGATGATTCACGAAATAGTTGTCTACATAAGTGCCGAGATTGCTGTTGCAGTGTTTACACACATTGTTGATTTTTAGCGTTGAATTTCCAAGACATTCTGGGATGATATGTTCATCACTCCACATATTTTTGGAGTCAAATTCATCCTCGGATTTTCCACAAAAAATACAGCGTTTCATAACAGCCCTCCTTTACTCTGCTTTATGCCCGCCTATCTGTTTGTTGCGCTCTTTCATGGTGGCTCCATCCAGATAATTTGTGCCTTTCAGTACGGCGTTTCTACCGAATTTCTTCTTGATGCCCAGCATGACTTCCTGCAGCTGCTTTTCTTTTTCCAGCTTTTTGGTGTCTGTGAACAAATCAACTTGGAAGATGCCTTCATCCTTGACCACACGGTTGGCGGCAATCGTTATCCTTCGGACGGTCAGGGTCTTGTCGGCTATCTGGTCGAACAGGGACACAGCAGCCTGAATGAGCTGGCTTCCAAGGTTGGTCGGATTATCCAGCTTCGTACTGCCGTGTGCGCCCTTTGGCACTGTGCGACCATAATGATCGATATGGACGGGACCGTGGTACTTCCCACTGTCACAGTTCTCGCGGTCATAGCCGACATCCAGTGTCAGAGAATCTGTAATCAACCCCTTGTCCGTAAGCTGTAACACCAGACTGTCAGCCATTTCCTGAATGATGATCCGTGCCTTATCATAGGGGTATGGGCAGGCGAGGACTTGTCCTTCGCTGATGCTCTTCGTCTCCGGCTTGTACGCCTTTATGTCTTTCATGGTGCAAGGCTCTAAACCCCATGCGTGGTCTATGAGCAGCTCTGCATCGACACCGAACTCTTTATATAAGGTATCCTGGTAGTGCAGGCTGTACCGTGCGAGTTCGCCCATCGTATGGATGCCGTGCTTTTCTAGCCGCTTGACTGTGCCGGGACCGGTCATCCAAAAGTCTGTGAGAGGCTTGTGATCCCAGAGGAGATAACGGAAACTCTCTTCATCCAGCTCAGCGATGCGGACTCCGTCCTTGTCAGGCGCAGCGTGTTTGGCAGTGATGTCCATTGCCAGCTTCGCCAAGTAGAGATTAGTTCCGATCCCTGCGGTGGCGGTGATGCCAGTCGTATAAAGCACTTCCCGGATCATTGTCATGACAAGGTCGTGAGCTGTCATGTTGTAGTGGGATAAGTACGAGGTGGCATCGATGAACACCTCATCGATGGAATATACCGCGATGTCCTCTGGCGCGATGTATTTCAGATAGATGCCATAGATCTGCCGCGATATTTTTTCATAGTATGCCATCCGAGGCGGTGCGACGAGGTAAGAGAGTTCGAGTGACGGGTCGGCGGCCAGGGATAAGGAATCATAGGAAGCAGAGGAGAAAGATGGCTTGCTGTCCTTGTAAATAGCTATTCTTAATTGTACCGCTTCCCTTAACCGATTCGCATTGATCTCTTTGACCTTCTGCACGACCTCGAACAGTCTGGCACGACCCGGAATACCATAGGCTTTCAGGGAAGGAGACACAGCGAGACAGATGGTTTTCTCAGTGCGGGAGAAATCTGCCACGACCAGATTTGTGGTAAGTGGGTCGAGGTGGCGGGCGGCGCATTCTGCACTCGCGTAATAGCTTTTAAGATCTATCGCAAGATATGTGCGTTGCATTGTACAATTTCCTCCCTTCTATGATGTGCGTTATTTTGCTTTTTTCAGTTCATTTATCTCTTTCTGAAGTTGTTCAATCTCGCGGCTTTGCTTTTGAAAGATTTCTTCGTTTATCTTGATGTTTTGATTATAGGTTAGTGCGAGAGTCATCAGAGCCAGACGAAGATCCTCATCTGGAATTTCTGAACACGCTTTTGCCATTTCATCCCGGTCAACGATACCACCGAGATTGCTGAGTTTTTCTATCAAAGTCATGATGCTCCTCCCGTTTATTGTACCACCCGTTCCACGAACCACCGACCTAACCGACCATTGAAGCGTGGGTCGAGGTGTTCAAAGAACAGATGCTTTTCTTGTCCTTGGATGAGCACAGTAAAGCAGTCACCGGAACAACTATTATCAGCAGTCCCGGCGGGGTGGAAGTCGCGCACTTTTTCGATTGGAAAGGTACGACCATCAGCCCATGTGATGGAGGTCGGCTGCATATAGCCGGTGGCATCAAAGGTGGAATCGACTTTTACATAGATTTTTTCGGGTTTTGTGTGCATCGGCTTCACGATGCAGCCCTCCTTCCGAGGAAAAGATATTATTCGTTCAGTTCTTTTACGCCAAAGTAAATAGTCGTGTTGATTGGCTTGCTCTTGTCCACAACCACGCCATGCATTTCGTAATCGAAAGGTTCGTTCGTGAGAATTTCGAGGCCGAACATTTCATCAGAGGGAGCATAGGTCATCACTTGGCATTTCGGATAGGCTTCAGTCAGTTCGTCGTTTACATCTTGAATGAGCGCATCTGTTACCTCCTCAATGCTTGAACCGAACTCAACACCAACGACCTGACCTTGGACGGGAAACTTGAAGAAACCATAGAGCTCTGGATCAGAGGTGTCAGAATAGCGGACAGCGTTGGGAAAGCGATAAAGCACATATTTCATTGGTAATCCCTTTCTGCTGGCATGGCCAGCTGTTTATAGTAATCCATATTTTTTCTTAAAGGCGCGGACGTCTGCAGCTTTTAATTCTTCAAGCCGTGGGACATCAGAATCGCAGGCGAACTCATCTTCTGATGCTATACCAAGCACTTTACCGAGGATAGCAACATGATCGTCCTCGGATTTTTTGCCGAAGGGCAAGTCTTTGTTCAACGAATGGACCTTATGGTCATGAAGTCGTTTGATGACAGCACCGTCTACGGTGGAGCAGATGACATCGTCTCCATCTTCCACAGCCTGCGTATAGCAGACATAAACCAAATCTCCGTCATGATAGAGGGGCTCCATACTTGCACCTGACACGCGAATCAGTGCATCCGCATTTGTGCTGTATCGGTTCTTCTTTATAAATAGGTACTCTGGCGGTGCGTCTGTGAAAGCGCAGCCAGTACCAGCGGCAGCAGGCGTGGATTCCAGCGGAAGCAGAGAAAAGTTGTTGATGAGGTAGCTGTTGCAGGCGTTTTGCTCTTCTTCCAACATCTTGTCGACCATAGCGGTAACAACATTCTGGTTGACAGTGCTGAGTTGCCGATAGCCATCCAGAAGGGAAGTTTCGCGCGCGGAGAGATGTGACTTGGTATCCCCAGTGATGCCGAATAGCTCATATAAAGGAATGTCCAGATGTAGACAAAGCGTCTGAATCGCAGAAATGTCGGGTCTCGTTTTGTCGCTCTCCCAGTTGATGATTGTGTTTCTGGAAACTCCCAGAAGGTCAGCAAGCTCTGGGAGAGTTGCCTTTTTTAGCAATCGATACTTGCGGAGAACATCACCGAAAGATAAGGCTTGCTCCCGTGCAGATGCTTGCGGGGGTCTGTGAACAGCTGACTTGCTCTCCAGTGATTGGATGCTAGTGCTGGAAACGTATGCGTTTCCTGTTCTTTTGCTCATAATGTGTACCTCCTGAGCGGGTGAATGAAGCTCCACTCCGGGAACTAACACACCTGTTGAACTTAGTATAGCACAAATATATTTTGCTATCAATATGCTAAGGTGAAAAATATTGAACTGCTTGTAGGCGGACAGAAAACTACTCTCGTGAAGGAAACCGAGAATGTGTTGTCTGCCAAGAAACAGAAAAAACGGCTCTTCTTCGATACAGGAAACAAAAGGCTGTTTCTTAAAGCTCAATTTCGAGCAAAACTGTTGACATTCGTCATGGCCAGTGCTATAATGTGGACAACCAGAACGAAGCAAAGGGGATTTTCTCGCTTCGTGTAAGGTGAGAGAACACAGAGCAGCAGATGCTCCGATAGCAATACTGGAGCATCTTGGGCGATTCGGCACTAAGTGTCGGATCTATAGAAGAAATGAGGTGAGTCCGATGGAATCCGAAGATGTGTCCACCGATGACGGTGGACAGAGGTATCCCGGTGCGAGGTCGAGATATCCTACTGAACTCAAAAAACCGGGATCCAAACTGTGGAAAGTGTATGAGCGGTTTTCTGATGAGCCGGTCCTCTTCACTGGGTACAGTCCGCAACTTAATCGGACTCGGATTCATTTTGATCCAAGACCGGTACTACGGGCTACACCTGTCCTGGCCGTTTTCAAGCGAAGAGAGTACTCTTCCAGAGTTGATTCGCCAAATTCTGGTGCTTGTGAACAAGGAGATCAGAAAGGAATGCCTCCGGCCACGTCCTCTGGGAGGCAATGTAAAGCTATATGTTAGAAAAGATTAATGTAGAAAAGAAAATGGCGGCAGAATGCTTTAATCCTGATCGGCTGGCCGAACAGGTGCGTCTCGCCATTGGCGGAAGAAGCCTCTCGAACTTTGCTACTGAGGCAGGGGTCTCAAAATCTTACGTGTCTAAGATTATTAATGGAAAAATTTCGCCGGACAGCCCTCCGTCACGGAAGGTTCTCAGTAAGTTGGCTGACCCCGAAAAGGCGGCACCTCAGAACGGCATTACTTTGGCTGACCTGTTCTCAAGCTGTGGGTATAGTACGGCTGAACTAGAAGACAAAGATGATGGTTTTGAGATGCCTGCTGTGTGTGACGCAGTCCAGAAATACTATAATAATGCCTTGCCTATGGCAGCAGTCAGTGTTCTGATGAACGGTTTGGTTCTGAATGGAGTAACCGACTTAATGTCCATTAAAACAAAGGGCAGTTATTTCGAGATTCACACCCCAGACAATGACGAAACCTATATCGGAATCCCAGCCTTTTGCCAGAAGCAAGACGCTTTCAACCTGATGTACATGGCAGCGTTGAGCATTCTTCTTGTACTGTGCAGTAATAACGCGACTTTTTACATCGTGACAGACAATCGAGAACTGCACCAGTTTTTGGTTGCTCGAATCAAGGTGCCGAAAGAGATGCGTGTTGCAATTGTACTCACGGAAGACCATGTGTTCATCAAAGAAGAAACCCGAATCGGGGGCAGTCAGGATGAGTGGTATCCTGCAAGCATCGTGAATGCTCCTGAAAGTATCACAACAACCGAATAAAAATCTTGAAAAGCCCCTGTGAAGGGGAGAAGGGACTAACCGTATCATGTTTAATCGTTCGAGCGATATGGTTGTGTTCGATGGAGATGGGAGCGAATGGGTAGTAGACGAACTCTTGAAGGCGCTTTGTAAAGCTTGTGAAGAAGCGCAGAAAGGTCAAGTCAATCCGGAAGAAAAGGAGAAAATTGACCGAATTCAGGAAGAAATCGAGGTGCTGATGTGTCTTTTGCCGTATGTGTTTGAAGGCAGTCTTATCAGTGTTGAGAGCCTGAAGAAAGCACTGAATCCAAAACAGATTGAGATCATTAAGATGAATATCGAAAATAACAAGCTATGACCACATATAAGGCTGGACTCTTCACCTAGCCGCCTATACGATCCCAATACTTAAGCTTCCTCCATTTAAGCAACTAACTGTGATGTGCCGTATGCCTGCAGGGGTTACCCCCTGCGAGGCTTCGGTATATTGCACTAATATCGACTCAACAGGAATGGTACGAGAAATCCTATAGAAATGAACATACAACAATAGCAAGAAAGGAGAGTGGCAGAGATGGAAGTGCTATTTATTATGGATACATCTGGCAGTTTTATATCACCTCTACAATCAGTTTTTTCATTCTTTGCAAAACAGTATTCAACCGGGTTGCAGTCTCGAAAGAATCGTGATATTTTTATGCCATCGTTGAACACCAGGAAACGTGTTGATTTCTTTGATGTTCTCCTCTCTCAAAAGAGCAAGGAAAGCTCTAGTGTGAGAGTACGCGAATCCATCACGAGGGCACTTCAGAACATTTTAAAGAAGCAAAATCAACCGATTTGCTTTGTTGACTATGCGAAGCTGCAGTGGAAAGATTGGTTTGAAAACAGCTACCGCATGTTGGCAGAAGGAACTCTATTCAGACTAGCTTGTGAAGCTAAATCAGAAGTCACCCCAATTAAATCAAAGAGATATCCAGAGAATTGGATAGGCGGAAAGACCGTTTTTATCAATCGTGCAACTGTCGCAGATGAAAAAGTAGATGTGGCAGGTAGAGTGGAAAAATATATTGCGAATATAGGTTTCAATACTGTACATAAAGCCAGTCGAAATAATCTAGGGCGACGCGCGAGAGAAAAGATTACATGGGGCTCGCTATCAGCCGGACAGAGTTTCTGGCATGAGAGGCTATTGGCTGCGTAGGCTATTACACAGTTGATCAGTACTTTGAAAAGTGAATAGAGTGTAATGGAATTTAGTAGATTCTGTAGAGTAAGCAGAAAGTGTGTCTATTTTCAGGATTCAAGTCCTAAAAGATGATCGGATGAATGGATGATAGGCAGTGAAAATGGATCGGCATGAATGCCAGATGGTAGAACGGTGGACTCCGTTAGGAAGCCCGCCTATAAATAGCCCGATCCTGGCTCAGGACGAATGCTGGCGGCGATTCTGATTGAAGACCGCAGCGGGTGAGCAAGATGAGAGTTTCGGTTGCCGGACTCATGGAGAGTTGGCTGGAAGGTGCGTATGTTCATGTGTAAGAACATCCCTTGCCAAAATCGGAAACACAGATCATAAGAAATGGTTTGTAGCAGAGAGTGCTTCTCATAAGAGAACCGGACAGTTCAGACAGTGAGGGCGCGGAGATTGAGTTTCTCCAAGGCAGATACCTCCTGCCCTAAAACGCTATCACCTACAGAATTGAAAAGAAAGCGAGGAATGCCTATGAGGGTATAAGAAAAAATGAAGCCTTGCAAGGAAGCCTACAAAGTAGGCGAGCGCGATTTGTTTTAAGAGATTGGTAGATAGCAATCCAATAGGAACTGTTATCTACCTTAGTCAAAAGTACATCACAGTACATGTTAGAGAACGAGGCACGGTAAGGAAATATGCCGCACCGTAGAGGAAGCGGAACGCACAGGAAGCAGCGTGAAGAACTGTATCCATGCGCGATATTGCAGCATATGCACCCAACGATAGCCAAGACCGCAGGATGAAAGAAAGAAAAGCTTTTATCCTGCGGTTTTTTGTCCTCATATTCTATTTCGCCTGTAAGAAAAAACCGGACACCACGACATATTGAAGAACGATTCAATATGAAAGTGGTATCCGGTTTTTCTGTTTGTATAGGGTTTTATTTCGCTGAGTTAATTCTTGCGCAGTACTCAGAGTAAGCAGTTGCCTGAATTAGAATCTGATCCATCTGTTCATCCGTCATATTCCCAGAAGTAACAAGCTGTGCAAAAGAACTGATGACACTTTCCTGATGAGCCGTATTGACACTTGGAAAGGCGACTTTGACAAGGGAGTCGCTGTTCTGAATGTGTTGCCCAGCCATGCTTAACAACTCTTCCGTTGGTACATTGAGCGCGTCTGCAAGGCTGACAATCGTTTTCATGGAATCCACCCGCCGCTGTGCAAGCTCAATGCGAGTCACATGGGCAGCACTGCAACCTGCAGCTTCAGCGAGTTCACGAATCGACATGCCACGATCTTTCCGAAGCTTTCTAATGTATGCACCAAGAGCAGGATCAATGTAGTTATCTGACTGGGATTCAGTAGTCTCTGTTGAGAATGCGCTATCAGTCAAAGATTTGTCCTCCATATAAACATACCTCCGTAGAATTGTGACTGTTTGTATCAACTCTAGTATACCATAGATGTTGCCGCTTGGCAACAATAATTTGAAATTTTTATGCTATAATGGCACAATTTGTTTCTGCACAGAAACAAATTAAATAAAAAACAAAGCTCATTGACATGTGGCAGCAAGTATGATACAATGTTTATAGACAATCAGTTCAGTGTTAAAACTATATGGAAAATAATGCTGAACTGAATGAAACGACCAAGGCGTAAGTGCGCCTATAATTTTTACCCTAATGTTCCCAACTGGCGATAAAAATACAATGAAACTAAAGCACGTAGTCATGAAAGGGGAGGGTGAACATTGCGTGTAAACTTGGATCGCATCAAGGTACTTGCCGATGAAAAGGGCTGGAGTCAAGCAGAGCTGGCTCGTAAGATGCACTTGAGTCGTGCATACATCAGCCGCCTGTTTTCTGGTGAGCGCATTGGTGGCAAAGAACTTCTGGGTGGTATTATGATGGCTTTCCCGGAACATGACTTGAAAGAGTTCATTCTGGAAAAGGATGTTGATGGTAATGCAGACACGGACGAGGAGGCTGAAGCAGATGATTAAAGGTGAAAATAGCCGCAAAGATCTGGAACGCTCTCTTCCGACTGTGTATATCTGTTCTCGTTACCGTCCTAAGAGTGCTGACCCGGAGAGACAGAAAATAGAGTTGAAGCAGAACATGGAGCGCGCAAAGCAGGGCTCTTACTTTGCAGCTCTGTTGGGATTCGCTCCTCTGTGTCCGCATCTCTTTATGACCCAGTTGCTCAGGGATGAGGTCTGGTGGCAGCGTGAACTTGGCATGAAGATTGGTCTGGAGTGGCTGAAGCTGTCCAGTGAGGTTTGGATCTTTGGCTATGAGGGGCTGGATTCGCTGTCGGAGGGAATGCGTCGTGAAGTCGCCCTTGCAGTAGCAATGGGCAAACCGATTCGGGCATTCTCCGAGGACTATCAGCTGGATTTGGCCGATAAGCTGGAGAGCACGCCTGTCAATCAACAGAAAGACAAGTTCTACGAAAAGCTGGAGGAAGCCCTCCATGTTGGAGATGAGCTGAAGAATCAGTGGAAAGGGGAAGAAGAATATGAAGAATAAGAAAGATGCACAGGAAGCGATGCTCCATATCATGTATGGTATGTCTCTGATTCTTGACATGGCTGTATCTGAGCTAGGTGTTCCTGCTTTGCCGGAAATGAAAGCTGCAAAGAAGCAGGAGAGTGACTCAGAGGTTACTGCAACTGCTGACTCCGGTGCTCCTGTTGGAGAGCAGACCGAAGCTGGAAAGTCGAATGCCGAAGCAGGAGCAGTCGCTGATTCGGCAACCGAAAAAGAAGATGAGGAAACGGAAAAATTCAAAAAAACCGCTTCTCCTCTCTTGGTGAAACTGGTTGTCGTGCTCCGTGAACGCCAGCAGGATTCTAGCTTTATCGCAAAGATCTTCAAGAGTTTCGGTGCCGTGAACCTGAGTACTGTTCCTCCGGGTCGCCGTGAAGAGTTCCTCGTCAAAGTTCATGAGATCCTGGGTGAAGGGGAAGTGAGCAAGGATGCCTGATAGCCACGCCTACCTCTCGGCGAGTTCGAGCTCCCGTTGGCTTCATTGCAGTGTATCTCGGAGGTTGGAAGCCCCTTTTCCGAATAAGAGTTCCTTCTTTGCAGAAGAGGGAACTGCCGCACACGCCATGGCCGAATAGAAGCTGCTCCGGTATCTCAAACGGCAGAACTCTCGAAGCCCCACTAAATATGACACCCCGGAGATGGACGAAATGACGGACATCTACCGAGATTTCGTAGCAGAGGCTGTGGAGGAAATCCGGAAAACCTGTGAGTACCCACTGGTTCTGGTGAAGGATCGGTTGGATTTTTCTAAGTGGGTTCCAGAAAGTTTTGGCACCGGAGACGCCGTAATCGTATCCCCGCAAAAACTATGGGTAATAGATCTGAAATATGGCAAAGGCGTCTGGGTGAGAGCCGGTCCCGATGAAAAATCGGGAATGCCAAACACCCAGCTTTCCCTGTATGCATTGGGTGCTTACTCGATGTACAGCCCGATATTTGAAGATATCAAGGCGGTTTCCTTGAGCATCGTCCAGCCGCGACTGGGAAACATTGACACCTACACCTTCCCAATAGAGCAACTGCTCACTTGGGCGGACGAGTATGTCAAGCCAAGGGCACTCATGGCATTCAAAGGCGAAGGAGAAGCCGTTCCGGGTGAATGGTGTAAGTTCTGCAGGGCAAAGCCTGTGTGCCGAGCACTTGCAGAGCAAGCTATGAATCTGGCTGCTGGAGATTTTGCAGAGGTTGAGCCTGAGACCAGTATCGAAGAGAAAACACTGCATCCAAGAGTCCAGCCGTTCCACTTCAAGCCTGCTCCGACACTTGACCACGAAGAAATCGAAGCAATCCTTCCATCGCTGAATGTGATCCGTGATTGGATTGATTCCGTGTATGCCTATGTTCAGTCTAGTGCTCTCCGTGGTGTAAAGTGGAGCGGTTTTAAGATCGTAGAGGGTAAAACCAAACGCTGTTATGTCAGTAATGAAAAAGTGATACAGGCTTTGAAGAAAGAGGGGTATACCGATTTCTATAAGAAGCCGGAGCTTTTGGGCATTACCGAAATGACTGAGTACTTGGGAGGTCGGAAAGAGTTCAATCGAATCTTGGGTGAGCTGATCTACAAACCACCAGGAAAATTATCGCTCGTTCGAGACACAGACAAGCGAGAAGCAATCGAGATTGGTCCAGACGGAACTCTCCCGGATGGAACGGCAGCAAGCGGCAAAGTCGATAGCGCGGAGAACGATTTTGCCGAAATTTAAGGACTCCGCAGGAAACAATAGGAGGAAACAACTATGGCAGAACAGAAGTATATCCAAGCGGTTTATGAAGGGCGTGCAAGCTACCTGAACGTGTTTGAACCCCACGCGATGAGTGAGGGCGACCCGCCTATGTACAGTCTGTGTCTTATTATCCCGAAGTCGGACAAAGAGACGATCACCAGATTGTACAAGGCTGTCGAAGCCGCTAAGGAGATCGGCAAGAAACAGCTCTGGGGCGGTGTAATCCCGGAGGAAATTGGCAATCCCATTCATGATGGTAACGTTGGACGCCCGAAAGATCCGAACTATAAGGACTGTGTATACGTCAATATCAAGTCCCAGAATAAGCCCGGTGTCCTCGGTATGGACAAAAAGCCTCTTCTTGATCCGCTTGAACTGTACAGCGGCGCATATGTTTATGTTTCTGTGAACGTAAAGCCCTACAACAACCACGGTAAGAAAGGCGTGTCTGTGTGGCTTCGTCATGTGATGAAAAAGGCGGACGGTGAGCGTCTGGCTGGCATCGCAACGGCTGAGGAGGATTTCTCTGATATCGAGGCCACCGCAGAGTTCCTGAACACGGAGGCGGAAGACGCAGAGCTTCCGGACTGGCTTAAGTAAGCCACAACCCGGAGATCTGATATAGCCCGGATGGGTATTGGCATTAGCATTAGACAATCGGTGTCTGTCCGGACTATCTTTATCGGCATACAAGCTGTTTCATTGGCAGTTTGCTGTGCCGAGTTACATACAAAAACTTCAATAGGAGGACGGTTGAGATGCCTGATTACAAACATGATCTCCACGCTGTACATAAAAAACCGGATGAAAAGCCGAAAGTTCTACACATAGACATCGAGACGAAATCGAGTGCGGAGATCTCGAAAAGCGGTGTTCGTCGGTACGTAGAGGACAAGGACTTTGCAATCCTGCTGTATGCCTATGCTTTCGATGACCAGCCGGTCACCATTATTGATCTCGCACGCGGCGAAAAACTCCCGGACTGGATGATTGAGTACATCCGCGATGCTTCCGTCACAAAGGTGGCTTACAACGCTATGTTCGAGCGTACCTGTCTGTCGGTCTATCTGGGAGAGCCGCTCTCGCCAGATGGCTGGAAATGCACAATGGTACAGGCCTGTTACTTGTCGCTGCCGCTGTCTCTGGAGGGCTGTGCAGAAGCCCTGAAAACAGTAGAGCAGAAAGATAAGGAGGGGCACGACCTGATCCGCTACTTTTGTGTTCCGTGCAAACCTACCAAACTGAACAGTGGCCGCACTTGGAATCTCCCGGAACATGCACCGGAAAAATGGGACAAATTCAAATATTACTGCTGCCAGGATGTTGAGACAGAACGTGACATCGAGAAGAAAATCTCGTTGTATCCAATCAGTCCGCACGAAATGGAGCTGTATCGCCTTGACCAGCGTATCAATGACCGTGGTGTGCTAGTAGATATGGAGCTGGTAAAGCAGGCAATCGCCTGCGATGTGATGCACAGCGAAACCGCTACCGCAAGAGCCTATGAACTGACTGGCTGTGACAATCCCAATAGCGTATCCCAATTAAAAGGATGGCTCTCGGAGCAGGGCGTTGAAATCGACAGCCTCTCTAAAAAGGCCGTCAAGCAGACCATGAAAGAACTAGAGAAGAACGCCTCCTCTAATGCGGAAGCAATCGAGGTTTTGGCACTCCGGGCAAAGATGGCAAAGTCCTCAGTCAAAAAATATGAAGCAGCAGCACGGAGCGTGTGCAAGGATGGCCGGATACACGGTTGTTTTCAGTTTATGGGTGCCAATCGTACTGGTCGTTGGGCAGGGCGTCTCGTGCAGCTTCAAAACCTGCCGCAGAATCACATTGAAACTCTGGCAGAGGCCCGGACGCTCGTTCGTATGGGAGAGTTCGGTGTTCTTGAGATGATTTACGAAAACACCCCAGATGTGCTCTCTCAGTTGATTCGTACCATGTTTATTCCGAAACCGGGCTGCCGGTTCATTGTGGCAGACTTCAGCCAGATCGAGGCTCGTGTTCTTGCATGGATGGCAGGGGAGCAGTGGCGGTTGGATGTTTTCCGTGAAGGAAAGGATATCTATTGCGCTTCTGCCAGCCAGATGTTCCATGTACCTGTTGAGAAGCATGGCATCAACGGTGAGCTGAGAACGACCGGAAAGGTCGCTGAGCTGGCCCTCGGTTATGGTGGCGGCGTTGGTGCAATGAAGTCGATGGGAGCTATCGATAAAGGACTGAAAGAGGAAGAACTCCCGGATATCATCAAGCAGTGGCGCGCCACCAGTCCTGCTATTACGAAGTTCTGGTGGGATGTTGACCGTGCCGCTAACAAAGCTCTTGATACGGGAAAGATGTAGACAGCTGGCCGTTTGAAGATTGGTTACTATGACCACAAGCTGTTCATCTGTCTGCCGTCTGGACGGAAGCTGGCTTACATCGAGCCAGAAAAACGGCTGAACAGCTTCAATCGTATGGAACTGACCTACATGGGTGTCGGTAAGACACGCAAATGGGAGCGTATCATGACTTACGGCCCGAAACTCGTTGAGAACTGCATTCAGGCAATCGCCAGAGATATTCTGGCAGAGGCTATGCTTCGTGTCGATGCCACCGGGTTTGACATCGTTGCCCACGTTCACGATGAAATGATCGTGGAAGTCCCCAATGGTAAATCCTCAGTCAAGGAACTCTGTGATATGATGGCCGAATCACCGGACTGGGTCGATGACAAGCTCCCGCTTCGTGCAGATGGTTACGAGTGCGAGTGGTACCGCAAAGACTGACAGGAGGCGCATCATGGCATACAGCGTGGAACTGAAGGACCAGCAACTCCTCGTCATTCTCTCTTTGGATGATGCCTTGGAAGCAGTCGGAGAGTATGCCGGGGAGGAGCTCAAACGATATCTTGCCAGCTACTATGAGGTAAATCTGGCAGATGTCGATGACTATGAAAAAATCCTTGACCAGATGGTGCAGGACGCAGAAATGCGCCGCGAACAGCATCGAAATATACTTCTGGATTTACTGGAGAAGACAGAGGCAGTGTCCTCGCTCTTATATGAGAAACACTTGAGCCGGGAGAAAATGGGGGAGGTTGTTATGCAGCTTTCTAACCGTATCCGGTTAGAACTCAACCAATGACAATCAACTATCACTTATTTTAAAGCGGACTGTCCGCAGGAAGGAGCACATTATGAAACAGGGTCGTACACTCGCTGAGGTCATGCAACAGGTCGAAAAAGAAGCGAAGGCAAAGCGTGATTTTATTGTTCCGGCGCAGAGCATCTTCATGGGCGATGAGGCGGACTGGATCGGCATCTACAACAAAAACAGTACCGAGCGTTTTGCGCCGAATACGCTGTTCCATCATCAGATGGCAAGTGCGTTGAACATCCCCACCAAGTTCTATGATTATCTGGCACAGACCCACCCGGAACTGCTGGTCAGTACCGTGAATACCCTCGTCTATGACCGTAAAGTCAATTACATGGTTCGCACGATGGATTACGGCAGCGGCATGCCGACTGCTCGTGCTTTCCTGTCGGAGCGTTACCGCCGTGTGGACAATCTGGAAATTGCAACTGCCACGCTTCCTCTTTTCGCTGGCCTGCCGGATGTTGAAGTGGTGTCCACAGAGGTGACGGAATCCCGTCTCCACATCAAAATCGTCAACCATCGTCTGGAAGCAGAGGTGAAAAATGGCGATATTGTGCAGGCTGGTGTGGTGATTTCCAACTCCGAGGTCGGACTGGGAGCCGTGTCTGTGCGCCCTCTTTTGTACCGCCTTGTCTGCACCAATGGCATGATACTGAATAGTCTGGGCGAACGCCGTCACCATGTCGGACGCCAGCAGAAAGCCATCGAAGATTGCGATTATACCGTTTATTCGGACGAAACGATGGAAGCTGAGGACAAAGCTTTCCTGCTCAAACTCCGTGACGCAACGACTGCAGCCATTGAGGAGAGCCGCTTCCATACGGCAGTTGACCAGCTGAAAGAAGCGGCAGGTATCCCCATCGAGGGTGCTGTCACTGATGTGGTGGAGCTTACTGCGAAGAACTACGGCATGAACAGTGACGAACAGAACGGCATCCTCAAGTATCTCATTGAGGGTGGTGACCTCTCCAAGTATGGTCTGTCGAACGCCATCACTCGTGCATCACAGGACATCGAGTCCTATGACCGTGCAACGGTGCTGGAGGAAGTGGGCTGGCAGGTCGCTACGATGGAGCCGAAGCAGTGGAAGATCCTGAACCGGTAATGGAGGACTCACAATATGAGAGAAAAGAAAGAGAATACTGTGATGGGCATGGAGACCACCGCAGTCCCGGTCGAGTCGGCCAACACCACGGTAATGCAGAAGGAGGCGGCTACCGCAGGGCAGCCTCATCCTAAAATCGAGGTAGAGTTGTCTCCCCACGATGATTTCGTTCTGGACATCGCTGTAGGCAAAAATCGTAACCAGAAGAATTGGAAACCGTATAAAATCACATTCAAACAGCTTAAGGAGCGCCTTGCCAAGACGGTGTACACCGATGAAACGATGGCACAGTATGCGACTTTCAGCCGTACCAAGCAGGGCGAGATCAAGGATGTCGGCGGCATGGTCATGGCCGTGCTGAAAGGTGGTCATCGTGGCAAGCAGGATGTTTTGTCCCGCTCTGCGATCACGCTGGACATCGATTACGGTGTGCCTGGTATTGAAGATGTTCTGGACTTTACTACGGACTTCGCCGGCATCATCTATTCCACGCACAAGCATAAGCCGGAAGCTCCGCGCCTCCGTTTGGTCATTCCTCTGTCGCGTTCGGTCACGGCAGAGGAATATGTGGCAATTGCTCGTAAGGTGGCCGAGGAAATCGACATCGAGATGTTTGATGACACTACCTACGAACCGAACCGCCTGATGTACTGGCCCAGCATCTCTAAAGACGGCGTGTATGTGTACCGGGAACTGCATGGTGACCTGCTGAATCCGGACAATGTCCTTGCTAAGTATAAAAACTGGCGCGATGTCAGCGAGTACCCGGTTTCTTCCCGGCAGACGAAGATCGTTCAGCACCTGATGCAGAAGCAGAAAGACCCACTGACGAAAAATAACCTGATCGGTGCATTCTGTCAGGCATACGACATTCCGTCTGTTATTGGCAGTTTTCTCAATGAGGTGTATGAGCCGACTGCCTCCCCAGACCGCTATAGCTATGGCAAGAACACGGTGCTGGGTCTGTATCCGCTTTTGCCGGAAAATGTCGAAGTGGACCGGGATGAGAGCGGTGAGCTCTACTATATCTACCACGCCTACACGGATGAAGTTCCGGGAGAGCAGAATAAAGACCTCTACTTCCGCCGGGACGAGATCTTCCATGTGCCGGGGCTTGGGTTTAATGGTCTGATCGGTTTCTCACCGATCGCCATGATGAAGAACAGCCTCGGCACTTCCATTGCCGTGGATAAATACGGCTCCTCTTTCTTTAAGAACGGCGCACAGCCCAGCGGTGTGCTGGAACATCCCGGCGTTGTGAAAGACCCGAACCGTATCCGGGATAGCTGGGAGGCGGCTTATGGCGGTGCAGCCAATGCCCATCGTGTGGCAGTGCTGGAAGAGGGCATGGCCTATAAACCGATCTCCCTGCCACCGGAGGACAGCCAGTTTTTGGAAACGAAGCAGTTTTCCGTGACGGAGATCTGCCGTATCTTCCGTGTGCCTCCGCATCTGGTAGCAGATTTGTCCAGAGCGACCTTCTCCAACATTGAATATCAGTCGCTGAACTTCGTGATGCAAGGTCGGCGTGACCGCTGCCCAGAAGGACGCGGTGTCTTTTGATGAGATCTTCAAGCTCTACTATGCACTGAAGGCTCCGTACCGCAAGAAGGCACAGTTCCTCTGCAACGAAGCCCTGGTGCTGCAGCTGATGACCATCAAGGACAACAACGGCAACTATATCTGGAAGCCGGGTCTGGAGATCGGCAAGCCTGATACCCTGCTGAACCGTCCGCTGAAGACTTCCGCTTTCATGCCGGAGATCAAGGGTGGCAGCAAGGTCATGGCTTTTGGCGATTACAGCTACTACTGGGTGGCTGACCGTCAGAACCGCACCTTCCGCCGTCTGAACGAGCTGTATGCCCGTACTGATCAGGTCGGTTTCCAGAAGATCACCATCCACAGCATCAAGGACTACGTGTTGCTCAACTGTGAGACGCACAACGCCTACAATGCCGCCGGGTTCTGCAACGAAACCATTTTGTCGGATGATTTCCCAGAACTGCCGGAGGGAAAGACACAGATCACATGGACAGGCGGTATCACGGCGGTGGAGGTGACTCCTCGCTGGTGGACGCTGTAAGAGGGAGGTGCAGCCAGTGATCCCATGTTTATATGATTCCAGAGAAATGAAATTCGACCATAACGGCATCGGGAAGCTGGCAGACGCACAGTCCTGTACCGTGACAGAAAAGAGAAACGGAAGCTATGAGCTGAAGTTGGTCTGCCCGGCGGATGGCATCCATGCGGAAATGCTGGAGGAGGGGAATATCATCCTTGCCAAGCCATCCGATACTATGCAGTCTCAGCCGTTCCGCATCTACAAGATCACGACCCCGATCGATGGAAAACTGGAAGTGCAGGCACGGCATATTTCCTACCAGCTTAACTTTATCACGGTATCACCATTTTCTGTGACCGGATGTGTCGGGGCAATGCAGGGGCTGAAAAGCCATGCGGCTTCCGACTGTCCGTTTAATGTCTGGACGGATGTGGAATCCAGCGTGACTTTTACGCTGGGAGTTCCATCCTCCTTCCGAAACTGCCTTGGAGGTATGGCTGGGTCAGTTCTGGATGTTTTCGGTGGTGAATTCGAGTGGGACCGGTACACTGTCAAGTTCCATAAGGCAAGAGGTGCTGACCATAACGTCCATATCATCTACGGCAAGAACCTGACGGATTTCAAGATGGAAAAATCCATCGAGAACACGATCACAGGTGTACATCCGTACTGGGTGGATAATGAAACCCAGGCGGTCATGGAACTGCCGGAGAAGGTGGTGCTGCAAAGCAAACGGTCGATTCCATACCAGAAGATCACCGTGCTGGACTGTACCAGCAATTTTCAGGAAAAGCCGAGCGAAGCGGCACTCCGGGAATACGCACAGAACTATATCGACACAACGGACTTAACGGAGCCGGAGATCGACATCAAGATCGACTTTTTACAGCTTTGGAATACGCCGGGGTATGAGGACATCGTGGAAGCAGAGCGTGTTTCCCTTTGCGATACGGTCCATGTGTTTATCTCAAAGCTGGGTATCGAAGTCAGTTCCAAAGTCACCGAAACCGAGTATGATGCGCTGCTGGAACGTTATAACAGCATTACGCTGTCGAACTCCACAGTCAGCAGCCGGAATTCTTCTCTGACCGGTTCACTCAATAGCATCCGGAATACAGCAACGATTGCCTATGATACGGCAGTCCGTGCGGAGACAGCAGTGGGAGAGCAGGTCGGTGGGATCACAGCATCCATTATTTATGACGGTGCGCTTTTTGCTGCGCTGTTTGGACTGCATTATAAAAATGAAACTGACAGTAAGGGAAATACGACCCGGTATCGAGATGCAGAAGACCATCACCAAAGACTTCCTTACCCACCGTTCAAGCATCAACAAGGGCGAAGCACCCCGCTACTATGTGAAGAACCATCATGTGGGTATCATCGACCGTGTGACTTGGGACAAAGTGCAGACCATGCTGTTCGAGAAGCCGAGGGCAGACATGACGAAAGGCCCCGGCAAGAAAAAGGTAAAGAGCATTAAGGGTTCTCCGTTTGGAAACCTGCGCTGCGGTGCGATCCTAGAGAATGGGCCGGATGCCGGAAAACCCTGCGGGGAAGGATTCTTCCGTACAACCTACACGGGTGTGGCAAATGGTTACAGCGATGAGCGGAGTCTTAAGGCGACTGGTGAGGATACCGGAGAGTATCTGGAAAAATACACTTATTCGTATCCCGTTTGGCGGTGCAAGCGTAAGGTCGGGGAGCGGGACGGTGAGCCGCCGAAGAACGGTTCTCCCGACCAGAAAGCGTATTGCCGGAGCAAGAAAGGCTGCATGTCAGATGAGGAAAAGGAAGCTGCAAACAAGCGCTGCCCCTCAGAACGCTACCATGAGTGTGCGCTGGAGCAGAGTTTCATGGAACTGCTCTACAGCATGAAGCGTGATTTTGAACAACACGGAGATGCCTCCATGATCGTGACGATGTTTGACAATGCCTATGAGCAGGCTGTCCGGCTGGCGAATAACAACAGCATCTCGGTGCAGAGGATCTCCTTTACCATCCGGGTGAGAATCTCCTGCTCAATTGCATTACAGTCTAAAAGCAGACGGTGGATTTCAGAATCGGCAGTGGACGCGGAGTGCGTCAAACTGTCTACAAGAAGATCATCTGCTGAGACATTTAGTGCGTTGGCAATATCAACCAGTGTATCAAGACTGGGACGGTTAATGGCGGTTTCGATAACACTGATGTGTTTTCGGGTCATATTAAGCTGTTCACCGAGTGCCTCCTGTGTGATTCCGGTCTGTTTACGTGCGTTTGCGATACGTTTACCTAAAGATTCATAATCAATAGCCATGTATGTTCCTCCTTATGTGCACCCGCATAAGGCTGTTACGATTATCCCGCAGAGAAAAATACATAGCAACTTAATTACAGAAATTCTAAGGCCGCAAAGGGCTACACCTCTATCTGTTATGTGGTCTAAGGCTGTTTTGCTACTTGGTATGTAGCAAAATGCGAAACGTGCTACATGATAGGTAGCAGTCAAATCATCAATCAAACCTTATAATATAAATGTAGAAAAGACTGCGTACAGAAAGGGACGATGATGACGAACAAAGGAGAAAAAGGGATTCTTACATTATATAGTGATGTACAGGCGACTTCTGTTCGTTGGCTGTGGTATCCGTTCATAGCAGTTGGAAAGATCACATTGCTGCAAGGCGACCCTAGTGATGGCAAGTCCACAATGATGATGCATCTGATAGCCGAGCTGTCTAAGAGAGGAAACTTGCCAGATGGTAAAACCATCGGAATGCCGCAAAGGGCTATTTACCAGTGTTCAGAAGATGGCATTTCAGATACCATTAAGCCCCGGCTTGAAAAGTGTGGGGCAGATTGCAGGAATGTGGCTTTTATAAATGAAGAAACATACAGTGGCCTGACACTGGATGATGAGCGCATCCGGCAGGCTATTATAGAATTCCGGCCGCGGCTGGTAGTTATTGATCCGATACAGGCATATCTTGGAAGTGATTCCGACCTCCAGATTGCAGGAAGAGCCAGAAGGCTGATGCAGCGTCTTGGTATGTGGGCATCTATGTATGACTGTGCCATTGTGCTGATCGGACACCTTAATAAAAAAGAAGGAACAAAGGGCCTTTACCGGAGCCTTGGCAGCATCGATGTTGTTGCGGCCGCCCGGAGTGTTCTGCAAGTAGAACGGGATGCGGAGAAGTCGGATATTCGCATTGTGCGGCAGATAAAAAACAGTCTGGCTCCGTCAGATGGTGAAATCAGATTCTCGATAACAGCGGAGCAGGGCTTCAAATGGCTGGAGTGTGAAATTAAGTCAGATCCATCAGCGGAGCCGGAAACACCGGTTTTTGAGTCAAAATCTGAGAAGGCGGCGTATCTGATCAAGAAGCTGCTTTCCGGGGGTGACATGAGATCCAGAGAAATCTATATGCGGATGAGCGATGAAGGTATCAGCCGCCGGACAGCAGAAAATACAAAGAAAGAACTCGGCATCCGGAGTTACCGGAAGATGCGACAGTGGTACTGGAGCATGAAGCCGGAGGAATGAGAGAAAGCAAATGATAAGCAGTGGAGCAGAAGCGGCAGACCGCAAGCAGAGAATCAGAGACAGATATAAAGGCGTGGATACTTCTGAGTTGGAAGTCATCCCGGCAAAAACTGTGGAGGGGTTTGGAGAAAGCACCTCTATCCGTCGTGTTGCCGCTTATGTCCGTGTTTCCACTGATAATGATGAACAGACTTCTTCGTATGAACTTCAGAAAAATTATTACACGGATTATATCAAGGCACAGCCGGGATGGGAATTCGTTGGAATCTATGATGATGAAGGCATCAGCGGTACATCATTGGAGCATCGCAAAGGAATGCAGCAGCTGATTGAGGACTGTAAGGCCGGAAAGATTGACCTGATCCTCACAAAGTCCATCGCCCGTTTCGCCAGAAACATTGTGGACTGTCTTTCTGTCATTGAAACACTGAAAAATCTTGACCCGCCCGTGGGTGTAAAATTTGAAGCGGACAACATCTACACACTGGACAGTAACGGCCGCATGATCCTGACGATTTTGGCATCCGTGGCAGAGGAAGAATCTCATTCCAAGTCTATCATTATGAACTGGTCCATTGACCGCAGGTTCAGCCGTGGACTGTTCCTTACGCCGGCTCTGCTCGGATATGACCAGGACGAGGATGGCAGCCTTGTGGTGAATCAGGACGAAGCACAGACGGTGAAGGTGATTTACTATCTGTACCTGAACGGATTTTCTTTCACTGAGATTGCAGAACTTCTGACAGAATATGGCCGGAAGACAAAACTGGGGAACACGGAGTGGAATCCCGGCACTCTTGCAGGAGTCATTGCTAATGAACGCCATTGTGGGGATGTATTGGCAAGGAAGACCTTCACACCGAATTTCCTGACGCATAAATCAAAGAAAAACAATAACGACCGGACGCAGTACCGGCAGAGAGATCATCATGAGGCAATTGTGTCTAGGGAAGTCTATAATGCGGCAAATCATCTGCGGGCATCCCGGAGTTATACAAAGAAAAATCGCCCACTGCCAGTCCTGAGTGTGGTGGATGATGGAATCTTACGCGGATATGTGCCGTTTGATAAGGACTGGACTGGTTTTTCGGCAGAAGAATACCGGGAAGCATCTGAAAGCGTCATGCGGGAGCCGGATGATTCTGTTGTGGGTGATGTGAAAAATCGGCTTAATTTGACAGGATATGAAGTTGTGCGGGCACAGTATTTTGCTACTTTACAGAATCCGGCTATGACGATCTCCAATGGTAAGCTGCGTTTTAATACCGCCTGTCTGAAAAAGTTTGAAGATGTGGAGTATGTAGAACTGCTCCTGAATTCGGTTGACCGCTGCGTTGCAATCCGTCCGTGTGAAAAGAGTAATCCCAATGCGATCCGCTGGGGTCGGCTGAAAGAAGGACGCTGGTGTGCCAGCACACTTGGCTGCCGTGGCCTGGCAAAGACTCTTTTTGACATCATGGAGTGGGATGAAGACCTGCGTTATCGGTTCCGTGGGCAATTCGTGGAGGACGGCGATAATAAGCTGATGCTCTTTGAACTGGATGAGCCGGAGATGATCAAGGTTGAAGAAATCGTTCTGCCGCCAAAGGAAAACACCGAGGATGCAGAGGGCGAAACGGTCAAAAAAACGATTTACATTTTCCCGCCAGAATGGGCAGGTACTTTTGGAAAGTCGATCACAAGTATTGCACAGGTCGGGATTTTACAGCAGGAAAATTACTCTGGAAACTGGGATGTACTCCGGCCGGCAGCAGAGATAGAAGAAATGAATACTTTTACCGCAGATGGTCTGAACGCTCTGCTCCATGAAGCGGAAAAAATAATGGAAGGATGGACTGACACAGATGAATGAAAATACGAACGCCATGCCGCCAGAAGAGCAGGCAGAAAATGATAGAGACGCAAGAGCGGAAGAATTAGAAAGTACATTTTCCTATGACGGATACCAGGTCGTGCGGAAGGAGCTGTTTGCACATCTTCGTGACCCCGCGATCGTGATCCGCAAGGACAGCATCACATTTAACATGGCCTGCATCACTGGGCTGGAAGATGTGGTTTATGTACACGTCATGTTCAACAGTGATTTGAAGCGTATTGTTGTACGCGGCTGTGATGAAAATGACAAGGATGCCCTGCGCTGGTGCATCGCCAAGCCGGATAAACGTAAAAGCCGGAAGATGACCTGCAAGCCTTTTTCAGAACTGGTGTATAAGGAAATGGGCTGGGATACCGAATGCCGGTATAAGATGCTTGGATACAGAATTTCATTTGAAGGGGAAACTCTGTATGTTTTTGACCTGCTTGTGCCGGAGATCTTCCATGAAGGCCAGAAGCGAAAAAATGAAACAGACCAGAAAAATGCGCAAGAGACAAAGCCTGCAAATACCAGAAAGGGATTTTACCCAGATGATATTGCGGGTACTTTTGGCGTACCTGTAGAAGAACATCTGAAAGAATCTGAAGTTAAGCAAATGGATGGCTATGTATCAGTGGGGATGCTGACGGGTAAGACCGTCCCCGACACCGGGCTTGATTAAAACGGCCACCAGGACTCCAAGGGGGAAGTGCGCCCATTTTTAAGGAGGGGAGAGTAGTGAACGAAAGAATATGGAACCAGCGGATGCTGGGTCTGACTTTTAATGTCGAGGATGGAAGGATCACAATCTTCCGCAGCACGTTGGAAGCATTAGGCTGGCCAACCCACTATCGCTTTCTGTACAACCGAGAGGCAAAACAGGTAGCTGTGCAGAACTGTACGGCTGAGGATGCAGGAGCTCATAAGACACCGAAGCTGACTGTGAGCAACAGCTGCGAGATCAAGTGCGTGGCGTTGGTGCGGATGATCTACCGGGACATGCGGTGGAACCGGAACAATACATATCGTCTGGAGGGGAAAAGCGTCCCCAGACAGCAACTTGTGAGTTTCGATCTGGACATTCCGTTTTTGGTGGAAAACGGGAAAGCTCTGGACGAAAATCCAAGCCCCACAAAGCCCCTGTGTGGCGAAGAATTGTCCGCTGCGGAAAGTTCCTCGGCCTCGCCAATTAAACGCGACAGTGGGGCGCTGTGAGGGGTGTGTGGCGAAGTCGGCAAAAGGCAGCCAATCGGGTCAGAATCCAGGATGCTTGCAAGGCAGCAAGGTGGAAGGTGACCGGGTGGGCAGGCGACAGTGCGGACAAGTCTACTCAACAAAACAGTGATTATAATCACTCCTGACAAGTCTACTCAACAAGTGAATAAAATCACTTTTGTACCTATGAACGATAAAAATAAGTGATTAAGCTCATTTATGGCTATTGGAAATAAGTGATTATGTTCACTTAGAAAAAGTGAGCTTTTTACGCCACCCAGAGTTTTGGGTGAAGCTATCATTTGGTAAAAATAAGTGATTATAATCACTGAAAATCATTACAAACTGAAATAAGTGAGCTTAATCACTTATAAAGAAAAAAGTGAATATTTCACGCTCTGATGTACTTTGAGGTCGTCGATTAGTCAATAATCGGCGGCTTCTTTTTTATGCCTGGAAAAGCGGGGATGTAGCTTCATATGGCAATAAGTGAGCTTTATACACCACCGTCGAGCAACTTCTCCGAACAAATTTGAGTGCAGAAACTATGATAGCAAGACCCAGCACTTTGATACTTCTGCGGTTGAGGCTGTGATTAAGCTGGTTATGGAATATAATCCGAATGCTATTATGGTCATCAAATCTACTATCTGGGTTATTGGAACGTGATTTGGGTACATTAGTTACAGAAGAATTTACAGTTTCATGGCCCAAATATTATTCAGTTGGCAAATGCTTCTACAATACAAATTTTGATTTTGATAGTACTTTTAAAGGAAACAATTGTTTGCACCATTTATTTTGGGCAACCGGGAACTGGAGCAACTGGCAGCAAAAAAAGGCTGGACGCTGCAAAAGCTGTAAAAAACTTAAATTTCCCTCTTGCATTCTGGCCGATTCGTGCTATAATAGTAAGGCAATCGTTTCCAAGGCCGCTCGACGGGGTAGCCGATATTGAAGGTTGTGATGGGCACATACATTAAATATGGCCCCAATACGTCAGAACCAGAATTGAGGTGAAAAGAATGAAACAGGGTATCCATCCGAACTACGTTGACTGCACTATTACCTGCGCTTGCGGTAATGTCATCAAGACTCGTTCCACCAAGCCCGAGATCCACGTCGAAGTTTGCTCTAAGTGCCATCCTTTCTACACTGGCAAGCAGAAGCTGGTTGACACCGGCGGACGTGTTGAGCGCTTCAACAAGCGTTTCGGCCGTAAGTAATTATAGGCTATCTCATGCCGCTTCCTTCGGGAGGCGGCATTTTTGCGTTTCGCGGTGGCAAATATTTCGCTTTCCCACACAGGATTGTCTTATTTTGAACACATTTTCCATCTAAACTAAAGCAGTTCCAAACCGGAAAGCGCTGGTTCTACGCCGCTTTCCACAAAACAGCTTCTGAAATAAAAGGAGAGTTTGCTGTGATCGAAGTTTCTCACCTGAGCAAGTCCTACGGCAGCCGCCCTGCCGTGCAGGATCTCTCGTTTACGGTGCCGGACGGCCAGATCTACGGCCTGCTGGGGCCAAACGGCGCGGGCAAATCCACCATTATGAATATCCTTACCGGCTATCTGGCGCCCACCGAGGGCGAGGTAAAGGTAGCCGGCTTCCGTCTGCCTGAGCAGGCGCAGCAGGCTAAAGCCTGTGTAGGCTATCTGCCGGAGCAGCCGCCGCTCTACCCGGAAATGACTGTGCAGGAGTATCTGGACTTTGTGGCAGAGCTTAAGGGGGTAAAGCACGCGCAGCGCAAACAGCAGGTGCTGGCCGCTGCTCGCCGCACCGGGCTGGAAGAAGTGCTGCCCCGGGTCATCCGCAGCCTGTCCAAGGGCTATCGTCAGCGGGTGGGCATCGCGCAGGCGCTGCTGGGCAGCCCGCAGCTTATCATTCTGGATGAACCCACCGTAGGGCTGGACCCCGCGCAGGTCATCGAGATCCGCAACCTCATCCGGGAGCTGGGCAAGGCGCACACGGTCATCCTGTCCAGCCACATCCTCAGCGAGGTGCAGGCGGTATGCCAGCAGGTGCTCATCCTCTCTAAAGGACGTCTGGTGGCGGTAGGCAGCCCGGAGGAGCTGGGCGAGACCCTGAACCCGGGCAGCCGCCTGCGTGCCACCGCGCAGGGCGAGCCCGACACCGTGCTAGCCGCTGTGCGCAGCGTGCCGGGCATCTGCAAGGTAGAACTGGAAAGCGCCGCGGACGGTCAGGTCACCTTTACCGCCGAGAGCGAAGACGCCGCCGACCGCCGCGCCGCCGTGTCCCGGGCACTGACCGAGGCCGGGTGCACCGTGCTGGCACTTGCCACCGAGAACCGCAGCCTTGAGGAGGTATTCCTTGCGCTGACCGAAAAAACGCCGGAGCAGGAAGCCCCGGCAGAAGGGGAGGAGAACTGAGATGCTGGCCATCTTTAAACGAGAACTCCGCAGCTGCTTTCACGGCATGATCGGTGCGGTGCTTACCGCCTTTATGCTGGCGGCTACGGCTATCTATTTTGTGGCGCTGAATCTGGGCTATGGTCTGCCGGATTTTGGCTACTACACGCTGTACAGCACCATTTTTGTGCTGCTGCTCTACATCCCGGTGCTCACCATGCGCTCCTTTGCCGAGGAGCGCCACAGCCGCACCGACCAGCTGCTGCTCACAAGCCCGGTGTCAGTGGGCGGCATCGTGCTGGGCAAATATTTTGCCCTTTGCGTCATTTTTGCGCTGCCCTGCCTTGTGGATGCGGGTATGATCCTTGTGCTGAAAGCACTGGGCGCTACCGGCACCAGCACGCTGGCCAATTTTTCCGCGCTGCTGTGCTATTACCTCATGGGCTGCGCCGCCATTGCCATCGGGGTGTTCCTTTCCAGCCTGACCGAAAACCAGATCATCGCCGCCGTGTCCGGCGTGGCAGCGCTGCTGCTGGCTTATATGATGCCCAGCCTGCGCACCATGTTCACCACCGGCAGTGCGGTGGCGCTGGCATTGTTCACCGCCATTGCCGCTGTGCTCAGCGTGGTGGCGGGGCTGCGCAGCAAAAGCTTTACGCTGGGCTGCCTTTCCTTTGCGGGGTGCTGTGTGGCGCTTACGGCGCTGTTTCTGCTCAAGAGCAGCTGGCTGACCGAAGCCTTCAGTGCGGTGCTCAGCGCCCTGTGCCTGTTTACCCCCTTTGAAGAATTTGTCAACAGCAGCTTTTCCATTCCCACACTGGTCTACTACCTGACCGTGGCGGCGGTGTTCCTGTTTTTCACCGCACAGGGCTTGGAAAAGCGCCGCTGGAACTGAGAGGAGGCCATAACGATGAAATGGAACAAGAACGCAGCCTCCCAAAAGGGCAGGGTGTTCCGCAGCGGGCTGCTGTCCACCGCCATGCTGGCGGCAGTGCTGGTGCTGGCGGTGCTGCTCAACCTGCTGGTGCGGGCCATCCCTGCAAAATATACGGAGTTCGACCTCTCCGAGGCCAAAATGTACACCCTGAGCGACAGCACCAAAGCGCTGGTGGAGGGGCTGGAAAAGGATGTGCACATCTATTACCTCTGTGAAACCGGCAGCGAGGATACCATCATCACAAAGCTACTGGACCACTATGCCGCCGAGAGCGGGCACCTGAGCTGGGAACAGAAGGACCCCACCCTGTACCCCACCTTTGCCGCAAAGTATGGCGCAGAGAATGTTTCCACCGGCAGTCTGATCGTCACCTGCGGGGAGAACAGCACCGTACTGGATGCCGCCGACCTGTACGAGTACGATTATACCGACTACTACACCACCGGCTCTGCCAGCGTGACCTTTGGCGGCGAAAAGCAGATCACCTCTGCCATTTATAAGCTCACCGCAGCCGGGCAGAGCCACGCCTATTATACCACAGACCACGGCGAGCAGACTCTGACCGACTCCCTGACCGATGCGCTGGACGCCCAGAATATCGACGCCCAGCCGCTGGATCTGCTCACAAGCACCATCCCGGAGGACTGCGACCTGCTCATCATCAACGCACCCACCACCGATTTTACCGCAGGGGACGGCCTTGTGGATGAGATCAGCCAGCTGCAAAATTATCTTGCGGCGGGCGGCAAGCTACTGCTGACCAGCAGTGTTTACGCCCAGACCCCGCAGCTGGACGCCGTGCTGGCGCAGTTCGGCCTTGCCCGCGCAGAGGGCATGGTGGTGGAGGGCGACAGCAGCAAGGCACTGTATAACTCTGCATGGTCGCTGCTGCCGGACTACGGCACGCCCACCGAGAGCACCGCGCTGAACGGCGTGAATACCAATACCCATGTCATGCTGTCGGTGGCGCAGGGTATCACGATCACTGAGACCGAGGATGTCACCGCCGAGCCGCTGTTGAACAGTTCCTCCTCTGCCTATGCCAAGGTCGACATCAACGACCTTACCACCATGGAGCGGGAGGAAGGGAATGCAGATGGCCCCTTTGCGCTGGCTGTCTGGGCACGGAACGAGAATACCGGTGCCGAAGTCCTCTGGATCGGCTGCCCCAATATGGATAACGAGCAGCTTTATCAGTCCATGCCCGGCAATCTGACCTTTTTGCAGGGCTGCGCCGCCTCTCTGGTAGGGCAGGATATCCTTGTGGACACCAAGGCGCTGGAAGCCGAGCCCATCACGGTGGCAGGCTCCGCTGCCGCAGCACTGGGGCTGACCTTTGTGTTCGTGCTCCCGGCGGCGGTGCTCATTGCCGGGGCAGTGGTGGTGCTGCTGCGCCGCCGCAGATAAGGAGACCGCCATGAAAACAAAACAGCGTGTCTTGCTGGTATTGCTGGCAGCGGCAGTGCTGCTGGGCGCGGCATTGTGGGCGATGATCCGCAGCAACGCCAAGGCCGAGCAGGCGGCCAGCGTCGCCGCCGAGGGCAGTATCCCACTTTCCAGCTTTGCCGCCGAGGATCTGGAGCAGATCGAGTATACCTATAACGGCCAGACCTACACCCTGCAATATTCCGGCGGCAGCTGGCAGTTGGCACAGGACCCCGCCTATCATCTGGACGAGAGCGCCTGCAACACCATGCGCACCGCCCTGATGGCGCTGAATGCCAAGCGCAGCCTGACACCGCAGGCAGGGGAGGACTACGGGCTGGACAGCCCGCAGCTCACGGTCACGGTCACGGCGGCAGGGCAGAGCACTACCCTGACCTTCGGGGCAGAAAACCCGGTCACCGGGGATCTCTATGTGCAAAAAGCCGGGGACGATGCCATCTACACCGTCAGCGGCAACAAAGCCGCCTGCTTCCAGCTGGATAAGGCCGGGCTCTTCGGCAGCTTCTGCCCCACCGGACTCACCGCTTCGGCCATTACGCAGGTAGCCTACACGCTGGCAGACGGCACCTCCGTCACCCTGAACGCCGTCAGCGAGCCGACCGAAAGCGCCGACAGCACGGACGCAGACAGCGCCTCTTCCTCTGCCTACGAGACGGTGTGGCGGCTGGCCTCTGACCCCGCCGCCAGCCTTGCACAGGACAAGGTGCAAAGCCTGCTGTCTGCCCTGTGCACCTATGCCACCGCTCAGACTACGGACGCAGACCTTGCCGCCTGCGGCTTTGATGCACCGGTATTCACCGCCGCAGTCACCAGCGAGGACGGCTCCACCGTGCAGCTGGCCTACGCCTGCGGTACGGACGGGTGGTATCTGCAAGTGGAAGGGGATACTTCGGTATATACAGTGGATACCAGCACTGTGCAGGCGCTTCTGCTGACGGAAAGCGACCTGAAAACGCAGGAATAATTGTTTTTGTACGCTGCACCGAAACCAAGGTGCAGCGTATATTTTTTTGCGGCTTTTTATAAAGTTGCGGCAAACATCGGCAGAGTGATTGACAATCCGACTGTGATTGTTTATTATAAACCGTGACAGGGTAAGTCCGCCGCGCAAGATCATGCTTCTGTGCGGGGCGGAGCATCCCTTATACGCAAAAAAGATGGGGCAGGTTCCCTGTCTTTTTTCGTATCTGAGAACAAGGAGGATAACATATAAAATGGACAACTCGGTGGTCGTTTCACTGCGGGATATCGTAGTGGAATTTGATGGACAGCGCATTCTGGATGGGCTGAATCTGGATATCCATGATAAGGAGTTCGTGACGCTGCTCGGTTCCTCCGGCTGCGGCAAAACTACCACCCTGCGCCTGATCGCAGGCTTTCTGGAGCCGAACGCCGGCAAGGTGCTGCTGAAAGGGGAGGACATTACCGGTGTGCCGCCCTACAAGCGCCCGGTGAATACCGTGTTCCAGAAATACGCGCTGTTCCCGCACCTGAACGTGTTCGAGAACGTGGCCTTTGGTCTGCGGCTCAAAAAGCTGGACGAGGACACTATCCGCCGCAAGGTACGCGATATGCTGGAGGTCGTGGGCTTGAAGGGCTTCGAGCGCCGCAGCATCAGCCAGATGTCCGGCGGTCAGCAGCAGCGCGTGGCAATTGCCCGCAGTCTGGTCAACGAGCCGGAGATCCTGCTGCTGGACGAGCCGCTGGGTGCACTGGACCTGAAGCTGCGCAAGGAGATGCAGCTGGAGCTCAAGCGGTTGCAGCGCGAAATGAACATTACCTTTATCTACGTTACCCACGATCAGGAGGAAGCGCTTACCATGTCCGATACCGTCGTGGTCATGAACGGCGGCAAGGTGCAGCAGATCGGCACCCCGGAGGATATCTACAACGAGCCGAAAAACGCCTTTGTGGCGGACTTTATCGGCGATTCCAACATCGTGGACGGCGTGATGCACAAGGACTTTCTGGTGTCCTTCTCCGGCGTGGACTTCCCCTGCGTGGACCGCGGCTTTGCCCGGGAGCAGAGCGTGCAGGTGGTGGTGCGCCCGGAGGACATCGAGGTGGTGTCCCCCGTGGAAGGCCAGCTTGTGGGCGTGGTGAACGATGTCATCTTCAAGGGCGTGCACTTTGAGATGCACGTGGAGTGCGAAGGCCGCGAGTGGCTGATCCACTCCACCCGCGCCTGCACCCCCGGCGAGACCATTGGTATGCGCATCGGCCCCAACGAGATCCATATCATGGCGCGGAGCGAGGGGTGATGTGCCATGAAGATCTATGATAAAAAGCTGGCCTATCCGTACTTTGTATGGATGGTGCTGTTTACCGTTGTGCCCTTGTTCATTGTGGTGTACTACGCCATGACCGATGCCGAGGGCAACTTTACCCTGAATAACCTCACCTCCATCAGCGGCTACGGTTCGGTGTTTGCCCGCAGTCTGCTGCTGGCGCTTATTGCTACCGTTATCTGTCTGGTCATCGCCTTCCCGGTGGGCTATTTTCTGTCCCGTTTGCGGGTGAACAAGCAGCACATCATGCTTATGCTGGTCATGCTGCCCATGTGGATGAACTTTTTGCTGCGTACCTACGCATGGATGGGTCTGCTCAGCGTCAATGGCCCGGTGAACACCCTGCTGGGCTTTATCGGCCTTGGCCCCTATACCATGCTCAACACCTCCGGTGCGGTAGTGCTGGGCATGGTGTATAACTATGTGCCCTACATGATCCTGCCGCTGTATACCAGCATGACCAAGATCGACCAGAGCCTTGTGGAAGCTGCGCAGGATCTTGGCGCCAACACCACCAAGACCCTTGTGCGGGTGCTCATCCCCATGAGTGTGCCGGGCATCAGCACCGGCATCACCATGGTGTTCGTGCCGGCAGTTTCCACCTTTGTCATCAGCCGTATGCTGGGCGGCGGCTCTAATCTGCTGATCGGCGATTTGATCGAGATGCAGTTCTTGGGTAACAGCTATAACCTGAACGTTGGCTCCGCCATGAGCCTTGTGCTGATGATCATCGTGCTGCTGTGCATGAGCTTTACATCCAGCTTTGACGAGGATGAAATGGAGGGCGTATCCTGATGAAAACAAAACATCTGCGCCTGATGCAGCGGGTCTACATCATCCTGTTCTTCTGCTTCATGTACCTGCCCATTGCCTACATGATCGTATTCAGCTTCAACCAGAGCAAGGGCTATTCGCTGTTTACCGGCTTCACCCTCAAGTGGTATCGCAGCCTGTTCACGAATGCGTCCATCCTCCATGCGCTGTGGGTGTCCGTTGAGGTGGCAGTACTGTCCGCCATCATTGCCACGGTGCTGGGCACGGCAGCCAGCCTTGGCATTGCCTCTATGAGCCGCAAAAGCCGCCTGCTGGTGACCAACATCACCTATATTCCGGTGGTTAACCCGGAGATCATCACCGGCATCTCCCTGATGCTGCTGTTCGTGGCCTACCAGCGCTTTGCCACGCAGTCCGCATGGCTGCCGGACAACATCATGGGTCTGCCCACGCTGCTCATTGCGCATATCGCGTTCAACGTGCCCTACGTTATCTTTAATGTAAGTCCCAAGCTCAAGCAGCTGGATATCAAGCTGTACGAGGCAGCGCTGGATCTTGGCTGCGACCCCCGGCAGGCCTTCTTCAAGGTCATTCTGCCGGAGATCAGCCCCGCCATCCTGTCGGCCTTCCTCATCTGCCTGACCTATTCCATCGACGATTTCATGATCTCCTACTTCAACTGCGGCACCGTGGAGACCCTGCCCATTGCAATCTACTCCATGACCCGCAAAAAGGTCAGCCCGGAGATCTACGCACTGTCCACCATCATGTTCGTGGTCATCCTCAGCGTCATTCTGGTGTCCAATGCCATGGAGAGCCGCAGCTACCGCCGGGATCAGAAAACGCTGCGAAAGGAGGGCGCATGATGAAACGCATTGCTGCAATACTGCTGACGATGGCTGTGGCGCTGTGCGCCGCATTGCCGGTGTTTGCCGCCGGTACCATCGAGGTGACCGAGGATGTCTCGGTGTCGGATGATTACGACTGGACCCGCTTCAAGGGGCAGAACGTCACCCTGAACGTCTATAACTGGGGCGAGTACATCTCCAACGGTTCGGACGACAGTGTGGACGTGGTTGCCGCCTTTGAAAAGCTGACCGGCATCAAGGTGAACTACACCACCTTCGACTCCAACGAGTCCCTGTACGCCAAACTCAAGTCCGGCGCAGCCAACTACGATGTGATCATCCCCTCCGACTACATGGTGGCAAAGATGATCAACGAAGGGATGCTTGCACCCCTTGACTACGAGAATATCCCCAATTTCCAGAAGATCGATACGGGCTACCGCAACCCGGATTACGACCCGCAGAACGCCTACACTGTACCCTATATGCTGTGCACCACCGGCATCATCTACAACACCACTATGGTGGACGAAGCCCCTACCTGCTGGGCAGACCTGTGGGATGAGCAGTATGCGGGCAACATTCTGATGTTCAACAACAGCCGCGATGCCTACGCCATCGCCGCGTTCAAGAGCGGCCACAGTATCAACCCCGCCGCCCCGGAAGAGGTGGACGAGGTGGTAGAGGAGCTTAAGACGCAGAAGCCGCTGGTGCAGGCCTACGTCATGGACGAGATCTTTGATAAGATGATCGGCGGCGAGGCAGCTATCGGCGTGTACTACTCCGGCGATGCCATTACCATGATCGATGATAACCCGGACTTGGCTTGGGTGTTCCCGGAGGAGGGCAGTGTGCTTTCGGTGGACTGCATGGCTGTGCCTGCTGCCAGCGAGCACAAAGAGGCCGCCGAGATGTTCATCAACTTCATGTGCGAGACCGATATCGGCAAGGCCAACAGCGAGTATATCGGCTACACCACCCCCATGCACGATGTTTGGGAGGTGCTGGACGAGGATCTGAAGACCAGTGAGATCGCCTATCCGTCTGAGGAGGATGCTGCCCGCGAAAAGGTGTTCACCGCCCTGAGCGATGAGGTGAACAGCGAATTGGATCTGAAGTGGAGCGAGATGAAGAGTTACGACGAGGGCGACGGCAGCTACCTGTTTTTGCTGCTGCTTCTGGCCATGCTGGCGCTGGCCTGCTTCAATATCTGGCGCAAAGTGCGCAGAAAGACCCGCAATCAGTATTGATCGTTTCAACCAAGGCTGCCGTCCCGGACGTGGTGCGGCGGCCTTTTTCCGATAGGAGGGAAAGACTATGGAACAATTTTATTATCAAGGCACCGCCGTGGTAGAAAATGCCGACGCAGACTGCCACAGCCTGCTCAAGGCCAGCGCTCTGCTGCGCTATGTGGAGCAGATTTCTTCCATGCATGCCCGCCACTTTGGCATGGACGATAAGTTTTTTGAGGATCACGGCGTAGCGTTTCTGGTGGGCAAGCAGGCGCTGCGGTTCAGCCGTGTGCCCCGCCGTGGCGAGACTTTGACCCTTTGCTCCCGCTCGGAAAAGGCTCTCCGCGGCTCCATCAAGCGCATCACCACCCTTACGGACGAAGCCGGGCAGGAGGTTGCCATGGTGGACAGCCGCTGGATCATGTCCAGCCTTGAGAATGGGCACATCCTGCGCCAGCCGGGCTGGACGGTAGAGGGATACTGGAACGAGACGGTGGAAGAGGAACTGCCCCTTTTGCTGCATAAGCGCCGGGACAGCCTGACCAGCGCCGGTCTGGTTACGGCGCGCTACTCCCAGTGCGACCTGCACTACCACATCAACAACGCCTTTTATCTGGATATCGTCTGCGATGCACTGCCGCAGGAGATCATGCGCGATCATGTTGTGAAGTTCGCCTCCATCAATTACCACCGCGAAGTCCCCATGGGGCAGCAGGTGGAGGTGTTCTACACGCCTTCGGATGATGGCTGGTACTTTATTGCCAAGCACGCAGACAAAACGGCTTTCGAGTGCTATCTGGAGCTGGAGCCAGTCAAACAGTAAAAACATGGAGGGATGCCTATGTCTAAAACCGGAGAATTGTTCGGCACCTTTTTTAAGATCGGTGCCTTTACCTTTGGCGGCGGCTATGCCATGGTAGCGCTGCTGGAACACGAATTTGTAGAAAAAAAGCGCTGGCTCACCCGGGAAGAGTTTCTGGATATGGTCGCCATTGCCGAGTCCACTCCCGGCCCTGTGGCGGTGAACAGCGCCACCTACATCGGCTATAAGCTGGCCGGTGTTGCCGGTGCGGCGGCCTCTACCTTGGCGGTGTGCCTGCCGTCCTTTGCAGTCATCTACCTTATTTCGCTCTTCTTCGACCGCTTTTTGCAGCTGACGGTGGTGGCCAATGCCTTCAAGGGCATTCAGGCCTGTGTCATCTACCTGATCTTATCCGCAGGGGTCAAGATGCTCAAAAACTTGCAGCGCACCCCCTTCAACACGGCAGTGGTGGCGGTGGTGTTGGCGGCTATGGTGGGCTGCTCAGTGTTGGCGGTAAAATTTTCCTCCATCTGCTGCATTTTGCTTTGCGGCGCAGCCGGGGTGCTGGCCTACGCGATAGGGCAGGGGAAGAAAGGCGGCACAAAATGATCTTGTTGGAGCTGTTCTGGAATTTCCTTGTCATCGGTGCAGTGTCCTTTGGCGGCGGCTACGGCATGATCTCGCTGGTACGGGAAACGGTGCTGGGGCACTGCTGGCTGACCGAGAGCGAATTTCTCAGCTTTATCGCGGTGTCAGAGTCTACGCCCGGCCCGCTGGCAGTGAATATGGCCACCTTTATCGGCGCTTCGCAGGCGGGGCTGGCAGGCTCCTTTGTGGCAACGGTGGGGGTGGTGCTGCCCTCTTTTGTCATCATTCTGCTCATTGCAGCGGCGCTGCACAGCCTGATGAAGTACGCCGGGGTCAACGCCTTTTTGGCTGGGGTACGTCCCTGCGTGGTGGCTATGATCCTAGCCACCGCCTGCACCATGGGGCTTTCCACGCTGGGGGGCTTTACCACCCTTGCCGGCGGCTTTGCTCCGGATATGCGTGCACTGGCGGTGTTTGCCCTGCTGGGCATTCTGCATTTTGCCTATAAAAAGAAAACGCAGAAAGCGCCGTCCCCCATCGGGATGATCTTACTTTCTGCGGTGCTGGGCGCGGTGCTGTGGAGCATCTGACCCGGAAGGAGAGGTTGACAAAATGAACATTACCGTGTATCTGGGGGCAAACCTTGGCACCGACCCTGCACTGCCGCAGGCTGTGCAGCAGCTGGGGCGCTGGATCGGCGAAAGCGGCAACGCGCTGGTGTACGGCGGCAGCAAAAGCGGCCTGATGGGGCTTTTGGCCGACAGTGTGCTGGCCGCAGGCGGCCGGGTGACCGGCGTAGAGCCCAAGTGCTTTCTGGACGCAGAGCTGCAGCACGAGGGACTGACCGAGTTGATCGTCACCGAGGACATCCCCTCCCGCAAGACCAAAATGATCGAGCTGGGGGATGCTTTTATCGCGTTTCCCGGCGGCACCGGCACGCTGGAGGAGATCACAGAGGTCATCAGCAAGTTGTCTCTGGGGCAGCTGGACGCGCCCTGCATCCTCTACGACCTGAACGGCTACTACCAGCCCCTGCACCAGCTTTTGCAGCAGATGATCACCATGGGGCTTTCTACTCCGGCGCGGCAGCGGAACATCGCCTTTGCCGCCGACCTTGCCCAGATCCGCGCAATCCTTGAAAAATGATACTGGGAAGCTTACTTCTCAAACGCGAGGGACTGCTGTACATGGCTTTGTGCGGCGGTCTTTTTTCATAAAAATGGGATACCGGGGCGTTCGCAGATGACCCGGTATCCCGAAAAAAATCATTCCGCTGGTTATGCCCATAGCGCACGCGGAGGGCATTTAAATCTTTCTGCGCAATCAAAAAGGCCGCTGCACAAAATAATGTGCAGCGGCCTTCTGCTATCCTGTTATGTACGCTGTGCGCTAAAATCAGGCGGCAGTGGTGGAAGCAGCCTCAGAAGAAGCAGCCTCGGAAGATGCAGCCTCAGAGGAAGCGGCCTCGCTGGAAGCAGCCTCAGAAGAAGCAGCCTCGGAAACAGCGGTGGTGCTTGCGGAAGCAGCCTCAGAGGTGGAGGAAGCAGCAGCGGTAGAAGTACCACCGCAAGCGGTCATGCCAGCAGCCAGAGCCAGAGCAACAACAGCGATGCAAATATTCTTGAGTTTCATATCAATGATCTCCTTAGTCTTCTTGTAAATGTTTGGCAGCGGGCTTTCGGTAGCACCTCACTGCGATGCTATATTCTAATCCGTTTTTGAAAAAAATCAAGAGGATTTTGGTCGAAAGTTATAATCTGCGTAAAGAATCGGCATAGTTGTCATAAAGTTTCGCCAAAAGTAAAAGACTTTTTGGCAAAAATAAAGCGCGGAATAGAGCCTGTACCGCCGGGCGGGAAGCACAAAAAACAGAAAAAATTGAAAAATACTCATAAAATCCTTTTTATTGTACTGTAAATGTGGATAATAGAGACACAACGAGGGACGGACATCCCCCGGAGGGCTGAACGACAAGAACATTTATGGAGGGTACTACAATGAAAGACTTTGATTTTGGCTACTTTGGCACCGGCGACGAGGGCTATGCCCAGTACATGACCGCATTCGAGCGCAATTTCAACACGGACAGCACTGACAGCTTTGCGTCCGATGACGCAGACTGCGATGCAGACAGCTGCGACAGCACTGAGGACGATTTCTGAGCCTGCACCCTTTTGCCCGTTTGTGCATACAACGGGCAAAGGGGGAATGCGGATTGAACCGGATCGTTTTCACACTTGGGATCTGGCTGTTCCCAGCGGCGTGTACCGCACTGGGAGCAGCGGGGGTGTTTTTGCTGCGCAGGCAGACAAGGCCGGCAACCCGGCGTATTTTGTGCGGAATGGCGGCGGGTATCATGCTGGCGGCCAGCGTGTGGAGCCTGTTGCTGCCGGCCATAGCCCGGTCGCAGGGCAGAGCGGCATGGGTGCCCCCGGCGCTGGGGCTTATTTTAGGCGCTGTGGGGCTTTTACGGCTGGAGGATGCCGCCGGGCAGCTGCTGGCGGGCGGCCCCGGGCATTGCGGGCGCATGGTGCTGGCGGTCACCCTGCACAACCTGCCGGAAGGCATGGTGGTGGGGCTGGCTGCGGCACTGGCGCTGCACGGGGACGCAGATGCCGTAAGCGGAGCGCTGGCGCTGAGCCTCGGCATCGGCTTGCAGAACATCCCGGAGGGAGCGGCGGTCAGTCTGCCGCTGACCCAGAGCGAGCGCACCCGGGGGCAGTCCTTTGCCGCCGGGGCGGCCTCCGGACTGGTGGAGCCCTTGGGCGCGGTGCTGGCCTTTGTGCTGGCCGAGTGGGTAGGCGCAGCGCTGCCGTGGCTTATGAGCGCGGCGGCGGGCTGTATGGTGTGTGTGACCGCACAGGAGATGATCCCTGAGGCGGTGGAACCGGATGAAGTGGCCGGTGTCATCAGCATCGTGCTGGGGTTTGCGCTGATGATGGCACTGGATGTGGCCCTGTGATATAGTAAAAGCAGCGCCGGACAGACTTTTTTGGTCTGCCCGGCGCTGCTTTTATGCAAAAAGGATTTATACCGTCTGCTGCTGCTTCTGGCGCAGATGCCGCCGCACCACAAGCAGGCAGGCCAGATGCACCAGTGCGGTCAGCGCCCAGCTGATGGGGTAGCTGATGTACAGCATAAAAGGGGTGCGGTTCAGCTGGAAAATGGTGGCGATCCACACCAGCCGCAGCACGCACACACCCACAAGGCTTACCACCATGGGCAGCACGCTGTAGCCCAGCCCGCGCAGGCTGCTGGCCAGCACGTCCATGATGCCGCACAGCAGATAGAAGCCGCAAATCAGGCGCAGCCGCTCGGCGCCGGTGGCGATGACCGCAGTGTCCGAGGAGTAGAAGCGCAGCAGCTGGTGCCCCGCCAGTGCTGCGCCACCGCCCAGCACAAGGCCGGTCACCACGACACACAGCAGACAGTTGCGGATCACCCGGTCGAGGTTGTGGTACTTGCGCGCGCCGATATTCTGGCTGGTAAAGGTGACAGCGGCCTGCGCAAAGGCGTTCATGGCGGTGTACACAAAGCCCTCCAGATTGGAGGAGGCAGAGTTGCCCGCCACCACCATGGACCCGAAGGAGTTGATGGAAGACTGGATGACCACATTGGAAAGGCTGAACACCGTGCTTTGCAGCCCGGCAGGCAGGCCGATGAGCAAAATCTGCTTCAGCGTCCCGGCGTGGAAGGCCAGCCGCCGCAGGTCCAGCCGCAGTGCGCCCTTCTCCCGGACAAGCATCCCGGTCACCAGCAGCGCGGACACAGTCTGGCTGATGATGGTGGCCAGTGCCACGCCCGCCACGCTCATGGAAAAGCCGATGACAAAGACCAGATTCAGCACCACGTTGATGACGCCGGCAGCGGCCAGACAGTACAGCGGGCGCTTGGTGTCGCCCACGGCCCGCAGCAGCGCACTGCTGAAGTTGTACAGCATGGTCATGGGCATTCCGATGAAATAAATCTTCAGATACAGGGTGGAAAGGCTGATCACGTCCTCCGGGCAACTCATCAGCTCCAGCAGACCGCGCGCGGCGCAAAAGCCCACCACCGCCAGCAGCACGCCGCTGACTAAGCCCAGCGCTACGGCGGTGTGCACCGTATCCTGCACGCCCTTTTCGTCCCGGGCGCCAAAGCACCGGGCTGCCACCACATTGGCACCCAGCGAAAGCCCGACGAACAGGTTGACCAGCAGGTTGATCAACGCGCCGTTGGAGCCCACGGCGGCCAGCGCCGTGCTGCCCGCAAAGCGCCCCACCACCACAACATCGGCGGCGTTGAACAGCAATTGCAGAATGCTGGATGCCGCCAGCGGCACGGAAAACAAGATGATCTTTTGCAGCATGGGCCCGCTGGTCAGGTCTGCGGAACGGCTGGTCGTAGCCATGAGTTGTCTACCTCCTATAATAAGCCTTGTGTGAACATAGCAATTGCTTATTATAGCGCGATATTAGGTAAAAAACAAGAGGTAAAGCGCCCTGTTCTCTCCAAAAGCGGCAAATATCACCCGCCGGGTACAGCCTGCAATTGAAAAATGCTGCCCATACTGCTATAATAAGGCGGTAGACCCGTAGAAAACGGAGGAAGTTGGATTTATGTATCGGAATCGGATCAAACGGCTGCTGGATATTTTGCTGTCGGCCTGCGGCATTCTGTGCCTTTCGTGGCTGCTGCTGCTTTTGGCTGTTGCCATCAAGCTGGACTCGCCCGGGCCGGTGTTTTTCCGGCAGAAGCGTGTGGGCATCGGCAAGCGGCATTTCCAGATTCTCAAGTTCCGCACTATGCGCATTGATACCCCGCACGATATGCCCACCCATCTGCTGCACGACCCGGAGCAGTATATCACCCGCATGGGGCACTTTCTGCGCAAGACCAGTCTGGACGAGCTGCCCCAGCTGTGGAATATCCTTGTGGGGGATATGGCGGTCATCGGCCCGCGCCCGGCGCTTTGGAACCAGTACGACCTGCTGGCCGAACGGGATAAGTACGGTGCAAACGATGTACGCCCCGGGTTGACCGGCTGGGCGCAGATCCATGGCCGGGACGAGCTGGAAATTGCCGAAAAGGCAAAGCTGGACGGCTGGTATGTGGAACATATCAGCTTTGGGCTGGATGTGAAGTGCTTCTTTGGCACCATTACCGCTGTGCTCAAGCATGACGGCGTGGTAGAGGGCGGCACTGGCACCCTGCACGATGAAAAATGATCTATTATATGGAGACACCGGAGCCTCGGCCGACGCTCCGGTGTCTCCATTTTTACAGAAAGCACAGCACAGAGCGGCTGAAATTGGCATATCTCTTGATTTATCCCCTGAAAAGCGTATAATAAAACAGTACACAAGACGTTAAAGGAGGATTCCTGTATTATGGAACGCACCTATATCAATGAGGCTCAAAAGGCCATCGGCGGCACGGTGAAGGTGCAGGGCTTTATCGAGAACCTGCGCAACAGCAAGTATATGGCATTTATCGTGCTGAAGGATATTACCGGCAAGCTGCAGATCACGGTGGAAAAGGCCGACCACCCCGAGCTGGTGGATACCATCGACCAGCTCACCCCGGACTCTGTCATCACCGTTACCGGTAAGGTGATGGAGAATGACTACGTCAAGATGGGCGGCGTGGAGATGATTCCCGAGAGCATCGAGGTGGAGAGCACCGCCAATGCACTGCCCATCGTCCGCAAGGAGATCGCAGCCACCAAGAAAAAGAAGGCTGTGGAGCGCTCCAGCATCGACCAGCGCATCGACTACCGCTGGATCGATCTGCGCACCGACGAGAACCAGCTGATGTTCAAGGCACAGAGCTGCTTCGTCAACGCCATGCGCAAGTTCCTGCTGGACCGCAACTTCATCG